>Ga0070698_100001223_pt1 | contig 28541 bp, 25 predicted proteins | sample KBSK1502metaG_FD_65477 | JGI IMG/M metagenome (GOLD analysis project Ga0070698, IMG submission 65477) | Corn, switchgrass and miscanthus rhizosphere microbial communities from Kellogg Biological Station, Michigan, USA - KBS K1-50-2 metaG | ecosystem: Host-associated > Plants > Roots >...
TTCCGTGGGGCGCGAAGAGACTGCGGGCCATCGTGCCACTAGCGGCGTAGCCTGTTCGCGCGGCTCCTTCGCGTCAGCTCGTGCGGCATCACAGCGCCCTCTTGAAGCTATCGGCGCCCCACCAGGAAGCAACTGACCGCGGGGCTGCGGACGGGCTAGACCACAATGGTACGACCGGCGTGGCGTCTTTCGCGCGGCTCCTCCGCGTCAACTCATGTGACATCACACTATCCCTGACACCGCTGGAGCACAGGATGCGCTACCTCAGAACAGCTTTGGGCTTAACGGCTGCCGCCGGCGCGAAAAGTACCGCGTCGCCCTCCCTGGCCTCGAGATGCGTTAGGCCAATGCGCACCTTCCTGGCGATGTTTGCAGCGACCACGCTGCTCGCTTGTGGCGAAGACACGGAGCCAACCGCCACTCTGTTGAGCCCTCCCACCGGCCTATTCATCTCACCACCCGGGTTGAGTCTCATCGTCGGTGATGAAGGACGACTTACAGCGCGAGCCTTCGATGCGATGGGCCGGACGACCAACACCGCGTTCGAGTGGTCGTCGGCAAATCCCGCCATCGCGACTGTAGGCAGGAGCGACGGCATCGTCACCGCGATTGCCGCCGGCACCACGACGGTGACCGTTATCGCGGGAGCGCTCAGCGCGGCCGCGACCGTCTCGGTACGCCCCCCGGATCCCCCGGTCGCCGTCACGATCTCACCATCCACGTTGAGCCTCATCGCCGGGAGTGCCGAGCGCCTGACCGCGCGTGCGTCCGACTCTACGGGCCGGACGTCTAGCGTGTCATTCGAGTGGTCGTCGGCAGATCTGGCCATCGCGACCGTGGGCAAGACTGACGGCATCGTCACCGCGATCTCGGCCGGCTCCACCACGGTGACCGTGGCGGTCGGAGCGCTCCAGGCGACGGCCACGGTGTCGGTCATCGAAATTGCCCGCTCTTTCGCATTCACGCGCATGACCATGTTGGCCTCCGGAGGCTCCGTGACCTACACCTCCGACGTGTTGTCCTACTCGAGCTCCGACCGGACGCTAGGGTCTCTCCCACGCGCCGCCCAATTTGCCTCGATCTCCGCGCCTGCGTGGTCGAGCGATGGCACGCTGCTGGCCGTCGAGGTCATGCACGACATCTACTACGACGACCACTGGGGCGCGCTGTTCTACAACAGCGACCTGTATCTCCTTGGCACAGCAGCCTCCGCTAGCACGCCGTGGCGAGCGTTGACCACGAACGGCCTCAGCACGTCGCCAAGCTGGTCGCCCGACGGAAGGCGGATCGCGTATGTGCAGCAAGAGGCCCATGGGAAACCCGGCCACATCTACATCGTTGACATCGCCGGCGGCGCGCCCGTTCGCCTAACGCTTATGGACCGTTCGTACGGTGGGCCGCGCTGGTCACCGGATGGCACACGTCTGTCGGTCACGGACTGGGACGTCGGAAACGGCGACATCTTCATCCTCAACGCGGACGGAAGCGGAATGACCAATGTGACGCGGAACTCCGCGTTCGATGGCGATCCGAGCTGGTCTCCGGACGGCACGCGGCTCGCCTTCGTCAGCGATCGTGCCGCACCCCCCGGCTCGTACCAGGCCGACGTGTTCATCGTCGACATAGACGGAAGCAACGTCAGGCGCCTCACAACGCGGGGCGGGGCGGGGCCGGTGTGGTCGCCCGACGGCCGCCAGATCATGTTCTCGGCGGGAGACGCGATTCACGTGATGAACACCGATGGATCGTCGCTGACCCGGCTCACCTCGCCTCCGGCGTACTCGTGGGACACTGCGCCGGTCTGGAAACGATGAGAGTGCTCTGGCGTGATCGTCGGGTTCCCAGGCTTGGCGTTTGCCGGTAAGCCGGATCTAATTGTCGCGATACAGGCTTCGACGTACCGTAGAGCAACAGAAAACCAGGTTAGGCACACCCGCATGGACTCAATGCTGACCATCCACCTCGCCCCGTATTGGGGTGGGTTGGCATTTACATGCTGATCCTCGCTTGCGTCGGATCGTCAGACCAGCAGTGCGCCAATGAAGTGATCGCACGTATTCCATCGCCCGACGCTCGTTGCGACGCTGTCATGTTCCGGCGCGACTGTGGTGCAGCAACCAGGGTTTCTACGCAAGTTTCTCTCTTGAGATCTGGAGCCTCGCTTCCTTCAGACTCAGGGGGGAACGTCCTTGTGGCCGACACTAACCATGGACAGTCGTCGGCTGGTCCTGGCGGAGTTCCAAGGGTCGGCGTCCGATGGATTGGTCCTGACACGTTAGAGGTTCGCCGCGACCCTCGGACCCGTGTCTTCCGCGCTGTGGACAATACGAAGGAAGTTCATCTCACTCATGTTTCCAGTCCGCCCAGTGGAGGTGCCTAACAGGCGTTTCAGCTGGCGGCGGAGCTATGGAACGCGCCGAGGCACTCGCTTCGCTCGTGTCCACAGCGCGATCTTATTGGATCCGCCTCAGCTGAACGCTATCCGTTAGGCAGCCACACGCATCGACGCGACACCACGGTCTCGCTGGCCGGCATGGCCGGCCCGCGGGAGGCGCCGTAACTTCCAAGCTGCCCACTTCGAGGAGCCGGAGGTCCGTCATGCGTGTACCCGTTCTCCCAGCCCGGCTCGCGCTGCTCGCGCTATGCTCGAGCTTCGCCGCCTCACAGAGTGGCGAGCGCGCGCAGCCAGCGCACGGACTTGTGCCATGTGACGACTCCCCCACGGCGGGCGTGCGCCCGCCGGGTGTGGCCTGCGCCGTGCTCGCGAAAGTGCAGTTCGACAGCGTCCCGCACGGCACCGTCGTCCTGCGGTTCGAGACTTTTCCTACGCTCGAGGCGGCGCGGCGCGCGAGCGCGCCGGCGAGTTCGGTGGTACGCGTCGCCGGGAAGGTCTGGCTGATCTCACTCGCCGTACCGGGCGAGCGGTCGCGCGGCGGACGTTTCGTGGCCGAGGTCGGGCCGGCCCCGCCGCTGCCGCGGGCGAGTCGCTACGAAATGCGCGTGTCCGAGGCCGACTTCGGGCCGGACCTGAATCCTCAGATCGCCAACGCGGTGCATACGCACTCGGGCCCAGAGTTCTGGCTCGTCCTGACCGGCGTGCAGTGCCTGGAGACCCCGGCCGGCGCGACGCGGGCGCGCGCGGGCCACGGAATGTTCGCTCCGGCAGATACGCCGATGCAGCTGCACATCGTTGGGCCCACGAAGCGGGACGCGATCTTCGTCATCGTGCACGATGCCGCCCAGCCCGCGACCACCGTCTCGGAGTGGCGCCCCACGGGGGCCTGCCGGTGACGTGGCTTCTTTCACTACGGCACCGTGGATTCGTTGATACCCGTCGCGCAGGCGCGCGAGCTCGAGGCTCGGCTCCTGCGAACAGGTGCCAGGGCCGACGTCTACTACTACGAAGATGCAGGCCACGCGTTCTGCGACTACGTGCACCGCGACTGCTACAATGAAGGCGCGGCACGGCTCGCCTACGAATGCGTCGAGGCGTCTCTCGCGCGGCACTATCCGGCGTAGCCTGACGGTGCGTCAGTCGCCGCGCAACGCCTCCATCGGTTGCACCGCCAGCCCGCGTCGCGCCGGGCCGAGTGCGGCGAGTAGCCCGACTCCCATCGCGATCGCCGCGACCATGGGCAGGAGAACGATGGGCCCTCGCAATCCTGCACCATCGACATTCGGACCGCCCATGACCATTCCGCTGGTGAACCTTTCGAACGCGAGCGCCAGGATCAGCCCTACCGCGACGCCCGTCCCGAGCTGCGCGCTGGCACGCGCGAACACGCTGCCCATGATGCGGCGGGGATTGGCTCCAAGCGCGACACGAATGCCGATCTCGCGACGCTGTTGCGCGACAGTGAACGACAGCATCGCATAAATGCCCGCGGCGCAAAGGAGCAGCACGCTCAGCGTTGCGCCAGCCACCGAGAACGCTCCTATTCGGAGCGTTCGCACCTCAGAGCTCAAAACCGTCTCATCGGTCCGCAGGTCGCGCAGCTGGAAACCGGGATCGATCGCCGCCATCACGTCGCGCAGCCGACGCGTGAAGGCTGGCGTGAGTCCGCTCCGAACGCGAATTCGAAGCTGGATCGACGTCGCCTGAGCGCCGTCCGAACGAAGCCTGCTCGGCGTTGCGGCGCCGTAAACGTTTGGGAGAAAGCGGTCGTCCGGGTCCACACTCGTCGAAGGAGGATCGGCGACAACGCCGACGATCTCCAGCCATGGCGCGCGGCTGCCTTCGTCGCCGCCCGCCGTCGCCTGGCGTATGCGCCGTCCGAGGATGTTGCCACGGCCGATGCGCGCGGCGAAGGCGGTATCCACGATGACCGCAGTCGATGCCTTGACCGCATCGGCATCGCCGAACCCGCGGCCGGCCACGATTGGTGCGTCGAACAGATCGAACAGCCCGACGCTTGCCGACGTGACGGTGGCGTGCACCACGGTCTTCTCAACTGACGAGTCGGCGGCGGCGCTTCCGATGGCTCCTCCACCTTCGATCTCGAACCTCCACTTCGGCTCCTTTCCTGGATAACCGCTCACGACCGACGCGCTGACGCCGGGTTCCGAACCGATGCGCTGCAACAACGCGTCGACACCGTTGGCAAAACGCGCGTCGAACCGCGTCCTGTAAGCAGCGGAGTCGGTGCGGGTCGGTGCCTCTTCGCGATCGAGCGCGATACGTGCGCGAAGGAATTCCGTGGCCGGATAACCGGGATTGCGAATGGCGGTTTGCAGGAGCGCGCTGGCGTGATGGATCGATGCCGGCAGGATGGCGACGCTGATCGCGACCTGCGCAACGATCAGCGCGGTCCACGTCGGACCGAGTCTCATGCCTGCGCCGCGCGCCGCGAGTTGCTGCAGACTGCTGTACGCTCGCCGCCCCGTCGCCTTTAGCGCAGGCAGCACTCCCACGACCGTCCCTCCGAGGAGCGCCAAGACGCCAACGTAGGCGATCAGCGCCGGAGAAAGCCCGACGTCGAACCAGAACGGAAAGCCCTGCGTACCCTCCGTCAGCCGTTCTTTCACGAAGCGGAGCGCGAATCCGGCGAGCGACAAGCCCACTGCCGCTGCGGCGGCCGTAAGAACGAGCGCTTCGATGAACAGCTGTGCGATCACGCGTGCTCGGCTCGCCCCCAGTGCCGTACGAACGGCAATCTCGGCGCTGCGCGTCGCCGTTCGCGCATACACGAGCGCTGCGACGTTCGCGGCGACCACCGCGAGCAGAAGACTTGCGACGAGCTGGAGCATGTACAGCATCCACGCGTCATCGGAATCGATCGCCGTCAATCCCGCCGAGCGCGCGAACGGCAGGATCGTCGGTCTACGGTGCTCGTGTGTCCGAACGTAGGTAGCGGCCATTCGACGCCCGATCGTCGCGACTTGCGCCTGCGCTTCTTCGAGCGTGACCTCATCCGCGAGGCGACCGAACACCTGAATCGGAGGTCCAGCGCCAAACTCGTACTTCGAGGCATCCACCCGAAATGGAATCCAGAAGCCGTGGTTAAGCGGGAAGCGGAACTCATCGGCCATGACGCCGACCACGGTGTACGCCGTCTCGCCCAGGTGCACGATCTGGCCGATGATGTTCGGATCGCTGGCGAAGTGACGCTGCCACTCACGGTGTCCGATCACGAGCACCGGCGGCTGGTCCATACGCTCGTCGTCTTCCACGAGCGGGCGTCCGAGCACCGGCCTCGCGCGTCCCACGCGGAATCCCGACGCGGACATCTCGGCCACCGGGATGACACCCGTGACCTGATTCGCGACGATCAGGTTTCGGTCGTCCAGCTGGTATGCTCCGAGATCTCGAACCCTCGTCAGGTCGGTGCGCCACGCGACGAAGTCGTGCAGCACCTGCCGGTCGATGTCGCCGGGCACGTCGGCGCGGTTGGTCTGCACGGCGACGATGCGGTCGCCGCCCTCGAGCGGCAACGTCGGATCCAGCACTGCGGCAACAAAACCGAAGACGGTCGCGCCGATCGCGATCGCGACAGCCATGCCGATCACCGACACGCCGGACAGAACCGGGTACTTCGCGAGCATGCGGACCGCGAGCCGGAAGTCCACCGCCGACGGCATGACAAGACGCTGACTACGTCGCTGAGAAGGGGTGCCGCCGCGGCGTCGCCCGCGGTCGCGGAGTCGCTCCAGGAGAAAACGCACCGAGAAGGACGCGACCTCCGCCCAGTACCAAAGACGCGCCTTGGTGATGCCGTGTTGCGCGCAGCGCCTGCTGAATACTTCGAGCAGATCTCCATCGACCGGCTCGCGCGCGTCCTCGGGGAGCGCGCGCGCCAGCAGCCAGCGGGGGATTCGGGGCGGCTCGGCGCGCGATTTCACCGGGCACCCCCGAGGCGCGGGTCGAGTCCGCGCCACATGCTATTCACCGACTCGCGGAACTCGCGGAGGAGCTCGAGCCCGCGCGGCTGCACGCTCACACAGCGCCGTGGCTTGCCGCCCCGCTCCGGAGTCGGCTCGCTCATCCACGACGAGACGAGTCCTTTGTTCTCGAGCCGGCGCAGGGTGACGTAGACTGCGGCACGCGACACTGCGCGCCCGGTCCGGCGCTCGATCTCATCGACGATGGGCACGCCGTACGCATCCTCGCGCAGGTGGAGGATCGCGAGGAGTACCAGCTGTTCGAAGTCGCCGAGGCCTTGGTGTGACACGCCGTGCTCCGTGGTCTGTGGGCAGGACCCACTGGGTGAATGCAGCCGCCGTCCGCGCGAATGAATACAACGCTAACATAATCACGCAGCCGGGTCCAGCTCGGCGTGGTGGTAGTGAAGGCGCGAGTGCGGACGTACCGACGTTCGATAGCCCCGGCCAGTGTGAGCCGGGGCTATCGGACGACCGACCGCGAGATCCACGTCTCGTTACTGTCCCGAGCTCTCACCCAGGTCGACGAGAAGCTCGTCCAGCTGATCGAACGTCTCGACCATTGCATCGGCTGCTCCAGTGCCGGCAGCGTCGAGCGCTTCCTTCGAAGGATAGGTCTCGCGCAGGACCACCAGCGTCTTGCCGCCCTTTTCCTCGAAGGTCACCGTGGTGACAGACCCGCCCTCGCCACCTTCATCATTGGTCCACGAGAGGCGCGAATGCGGCTTCACGTCGACATACGTGCCGAAAAACGTGGCAGGCTCGGGGACAGCGTCGAATACCAATCGGTACTTGCCTCCGACGCGAGCATCCACCTCGCAGGACAAGAGGGTCATTCCCATCGACTTGGGCACCCACCAACGCTTGAGCAGCTCAGCCTTGGTAAATGCCTCGAACACGATGCGCGCCGGGCCGTTGATGGTCCGCGTGACCACCACCTCGCGGTCCGACGTCCGTTCCACCGTGGTGCGGTTCTTCACGGGGCCGGGCTCACTTTCGATTCTTGCGTTCATTGCTCTTCTCCTTTCGTGTCAGTTCCTCGACAACGTTGTCCAACTCGTCGAAGCGTTCGTCCCAGCGCTGGCGGTACCTCTCGAGCCACATCGTCTCTTCCTCCAATCGGCGCGGGCCCAGCCGGCACGTCCGCACGCGCCCGATCTTCTTCGTGGTGACGAGCCCCGCCTGCTCCAGAACGCCAACGTGCTTCTTCATGCCCGTGAGCGTCATGTCGAACGTCTCGGCAAGGTCCGTGATCGAAGCGTTGGCTCGTCCGAGCTGCTCCAGAACGCCACGCCGCGTGGCGTCCGAGAGCGCGGCGAACGAAGTATCAAGGCGGGTCGTCATATACTGAACCATATGGTTCAGTATTTAACACAAGCGTTCGCGGCATGCAAGGGGTGGCGGCGAAAAACCGGTTCACGTGGGCTCTCGGCAAGATTTGGATCGTTGCGAAGGGTTTGCCGCCCGATGTCGTGGGGCGCATTGTCATCGCTAGTGGCAATGCCATTTGGCCAGCTTCGTCCACGCAAGTCTGAATCTCGTGCTTGCTACCTAACGAACGCAGCTGAACTTTGGCGTTTTGCCGGACCAATGTCTTTGGCATCAGCATTTATGAACACTCCGAAAGGCGCATGGGCAACGGCTCGCAGAGGACTCGCGACGGCGCTACTGCTGGTTGTTGCGTCCGCGCTCTCGTATCCGGGCGGCACGCTTCGCGATGAATCGACGCACGGCTACTCCTTCACACGCAACTTCCTAAGCGATCTCGGGACCACCGTTGCCTTCAACTATCAACGCAACGTGACCGGCGCGCTGCTGTTTATCGTGAGCGTTCTCATCGGTGTGCTGGTGCTGGGCAGCTTGATTGTCGCCACCGTGCGGCTCCTTTCAGCCGCACCGCGGGCGCGCTTGTTCGCGCGTCTCGCTGCTGTCGTCGGCGTGCTCGCATGCGTCGGATTCCTCGTCGCGGCGATTGCGCCCGTGGATCGGGCCTGGCGCCTTCACACGTTTTCGGGAATGGTTGGGTTCCGGTCTTTCCCGGTTGTCACTGCACTTCTGGCGATCGCGACTGCGCGCGATGCCCGGTTTCGAGCTCGCGCGGCGATTGGTTGGGCGGCACTGACGATCGTCCTCATTGGGCTCATCGTCGCGTCGCTCCTGGGCCCGAGCACCGACACGGACCGCGGATTGGCGACCCAGGTGATCATGCAGAAGATCATGGTGGCATCAATGATCGTCGTTCTCTGGTTCGAGAGTCGTGAAGCGGAGATCGTGATCGGGCGTTAGGCCGTTGGTCAGGCAATATGTGCAGCTCCTTACTTCCAAGACGTGCGTTCGCTCCCAGGCAGCAACGATCATGAAATCGTAATGCGAACGTCACCACACAATCATGCGGGCAAGGACTGTCCAGAAATACTGTGGCGGTTCCGGCAACGCCAACTGCCTCTGGCGCTGGCGACACTCGTTCACCGTGCAAGGCGAAGGGTAATGCGAATTGCACTGCTTTGCGGTCTCGCGCTGCTGCACATCGGTAAGACACCACTCGTCGCGCAGAGCCCACCGCCTACCGTCACGCGGGTTGACCCCGCCACGGCGATCTTAGATGCCTTCCGCACCAATGACATCGTGGCGCTCACCGATCCGCATGGCAACGAGCAGGTACAGCAGTTTCTTTTGCTGCTCGTTCGCGATCGTCGGCTAGCTGAGCACGTCAACGATGTTGTGCTCGAGACGTTGAGTGCACGCTATCAGGACGTGGTGGATCGGTATATCCGAGGTGACAATATCGAGCTATCCATTCTGCGCAGAGCGTGGGAAGAACACACCGTTGTAAACAACCTCGGCGCCCACACCGAAGAAGTACTTGCCGCGATTCGCAACGCGAACGCTTCATTGTCGGAACCACGAAGAGTCCGCGTGATAGCGGGTGATCCGCCCATCGACTGGGATAACGTCAATTCGATGCAGGACCATCGGCGCTGGATCGAACAACGGGACAGCTATCCTGCAGATGTCATTCGACGCAACGTGCTGGATCGCGGACGGAAGGCGCTGCTCGTGTACGGACAGGGACATCTTCTCCGGCAGCAGCTTGCGACAAACTACGACATGTCCACCTGGCAGGCGCAGACCGTCGTGAGTCTGCTACAGCGCGATCATAATGCTCGCATCTTCAACATCTGGACGCTTAATCACGGCGTCGACCTTCCCGAAAAACTCGATTCATGGCGGGCGCCCAGCCTGCTCGTCCTTCGCGGCACACCATTAGGCGCGATCGATTTCGCAGTGTACGATCGTGGCCTCGGCGGAAACCGCGTCGCAATAAAGGACGGGAAGGTGGTGCAGGTGCCACGCGAAGAATGGAAAGTGCTCAAAATGGAAGATCAATTCGATGCGCTACTCTATCTCGGGCCTGTCTCTTCAATGACAGCAGCAACGGTGCCCACGGTATTGTGTCAGGACACCGCATTCGTCAATCGACGTCTTGACCGACTCACTCGGTTCGGACCACCGCCGGAACTGGAAAGGTTCAAGCGAGCGTGTGGGAAGTAGTGTTCCTCTCCACGTCTGCTGATGCCCGGACTGCCGAGATGCATCGTGTGCCTCGCAATATCCACGCGTCCGGCCTACGTGCGTTGCAGCTGGCGGCGTAGCTATGGTACGCGCGGAGGCACTCGCTTCGCTCATGTCGACCGCGCAAGGTTGTTGGAGCCGCCGCAGCTGAACGCTAGCCGTTAGGCTGACAGGCAAGCGAGCCGACACGGTGCGATGATTATGGTGATGACCGCCGGCTCACCGGCCACGAGTGGAGCCTGCCTATGTGTTCCTGTGCGTGCCCTCTCCTTGATCATCTGGCCAACGTACAGGCACAATGAGTACTATCAGCTTGGTGTCGCCAGGATGCTCGACCGCCGCAGGTGAACTTCCCGGTTGAGCAATGGTTTTGAGAAGGAGGCGAGAGAAATGAAGAGAACACTCACCAAGGGCCCGATCTTCTTCGCCATCTGTTGTGTTGCGCTTTCGGGTTGGTCATTGGCCGCTCCTCAGGCACGTGCTCAAGGACAGCCAGAGTTCGATGCTTTCTTCGACAAGGTCACGCGGGCAGAAGGTGAATTGTTTCAAGGCCGTGCTGAGCCGCTCAAGGCTCTTTGGTCCCGCTCGCCAGACGTCACCCTCTTCGGCGTGTCCGGCGGCAAAGGCGACCACGGTTGGGACCAGGTCGGACGACGACTCGACTGGGCGAGTACGCAGTACTCCGAGGGATCGCTGACGGTGGAGCGAATTGCGGCGCACGCTGATGGAAACCTCGGTTACGTTGTGCAGCGCGAGAAAGCGCGCTTCAAGGTCCCAGGCCAGTCTGCGGACACGACGGTCGATATCCGTGCCACCTGGATCTTCCGACGTGAGCAAGCTGGTTGGCGCATCATTCATCGCCAGGCGGACTCACAGATGAAGCGTGCAGGTCCCGCTGAGGTAAAGAAACCTTCGCCGTATTAGGTTCGGCGCAAGCGAATCACTACCCTTGCCGCGATCGAAGGTCCGACCGGCTCGAACGAGGCACGGATTCGTTTTCTCGCGGCAGCCTAACGGGGTTGTAGCTGGCAGCGCTCCGTCTCTCACGCGGCTACGCACGCGAGGGGACGCCCGTGACAATGCTACGCTTTACGACCGGCGCAGTGCTCATCTACGCGGACGCCTGCCATGAGTATGCGGGCGCATCGCGCCATCCGCAGGTCGCAGCCGCGACCGTAGCGCGAACGCAAGCCTCCAACCGGACAACGAAACGGCTCCACTGCGTGTCTCAGGGTAGACGCTCACCCTGACCGGCATGGCTATCCTGAAGGGCACGCTCGACGTCCTCGTCCTCAAAACCCTCTCGTGGGGACCACGCCACGCCTTCGAGATCAACTCCTGGCTGGAGGATCGCTCGGGCGGCCGGCTCGAGTGCGACGACAGTGCCCTGATCCAGGCACTCCATCGGATGGAGGCCAGAGGTCTGATCGACGCCGACTGGGGCGTGACGGAGAACGGCCGGAAGGCCCGCTACTATAGAATCACTACGTCCGGCCGCGCCTGGATGCGCGGGGCCGGAGCCGAGATCGCCCGCGACGTGGCGGCTACGGTCGCCGTGCTCGGGCTCACGTCGGAGACCTGAGCAATGGACTTCGGTTCGATTCGCGCGGGAGTCCGACGGCTCTTCCGCCTCAAGATTCACCACCCGCGCCTCGCGCGCACCGACGCCGAGGCGGAGCTGAACTCTTACGTCGCCGAGCGCACGGAGCGACTCGTCGCGCAGGGACTCACGCCGGCTGAAGCGCAAGCTGAGGCGCTGCGTCGGCTGGGAGGAAACTTCGAGAAGGCCCTCGACGACGCCGTTCGCTCGGCCCAGCACCGGGAGCGGGAAATGCGTGTTCGTGAATATCTCAGGGACGCGAGCGATGACCTGCGCTACGCCATCCGATCGTTTCGCCGCGAGAAGCTCGTGGCCGCGTTCATCGTCGTCACGCTGGCGCTCGGCATCGGGGCCAACGCCGCGATGTACGGCGTGATCGACCGCCTCCTCATTCGTGGGCCCGAGCACATCAGGCAGCCGGAGCGCGTCGTCAGGCTCTTCCGCACCGTGACGCGCGAGCAGGGATCGAGCGTGGCCGCGGCGTGGGGATGGGTGTCGTACGAACTCTTCCGGAAGGACACGCCAACCTTCAGCCATGTCGCGGCCTATTCGGTCAACACCGCCGGGTATGCCTACGGCCGCGGACCAGACGCCGTGCTCGTTCCCTACGGCGCCGCGACGTGGGACCTCTTTCCACTCCTCGGCGTGCAGCCGGCGCTCGGGCGCTTCTTCAACGCCGCCGAGGACTCACCGACCGCCCCGCAGCGCGTGGTCGTCCTTGGCTACGGCTTCTGGACCCGGGCCTTCGCGCGCGACCAAGACGTCATTGGACGCCGTATCACGTTAGGCAACCAGGAATTCGAGATCGTCGGCGTCGCCCCCCGCGGGTTCACCGGGCCGCAGCTGGCGGCGGTCGATGCGTGGATCCCGCTGTCCCTGACCTCACAGCGCAACGTGCAGAACTTCCAGGCCTCGTGGAACGCGCAGTGGCTCCGGATCATCGCGCGCCTGGGGGACGGCGTGTCGCCCGAGCAGGCGGGAACCGTGGCGACGCGATCATACCAGAACGCCTTCAGCGGACGCGATCAGGTGCAGAAGACGGCGAAGGTCTGGGCAGGGCGCCTCAACTACGCGACCTCCGGGAAGGAGCCCGTGGAGGCAACGATCTCGCGATGGCTGGTCGGCGTGACCGCCGTCGTGCTGCTCATCGCCTGCGCGAACGTCACCAACCTGCTGCTGGCCCGGGCGGTGCGCCGGCGGCGGGAAGTGGCGGTGCGTGTCGCGTTAGGCGCTGGGCGCGGGCGGCTCGTTCGACTCCTGCTGGCGGAGAGCGTGCTCCTCTCGGGGATCGGGGCACTCGCGGGACTGCTCGTCGCGTGGGGGATGGCGCGCCTGATGCGAAACGTACTGCTGCCCGGGCTCGAGTGGCCGAATGCGCCGGTAGACCATCGTGTGTTGATCCTGTCGACCACGATCGGCATCGCCGTCGGGCTTCTGACCGGCCTCGTCCCGGCGATGCGCGGGAGTGATCCCGATCTCGCCGGGGCGCTCAAGGCTGGAGCGCGCGAAGGAGGCGGTCGTGCATCGCGCTTGCGCGCCGGGCTCACCATCGCGCAGGCGGCGCTTTCGATCGTGCTGCTGGCCGGCGCGGGACTCTTCGTGCGCTCGCTCGCGAGGGTACGTGCGATTGACCTCGGCCTGCAGCCGGACCGGGTGCTGTCGGTGCAAGTCAACTACGCAACGCAGCTCGGTCCACTCAACACGCCGGAGGGAGCGGCCGAAACGGCACGCCGCAGGCAGGTGTTGCAGGACGCAATGGAGCGCGCGGGGCAGCTGTCGAGCGTCGAGCGCGCGAGCCTCAGTGTCGGCCTCGCGTTCCAGTCGGGATACTCGAATTATCTCCGTGTTCCCGGCTGGGATTCGATTCCCCAGTTCAAGAACCCGGGTCCCAACATGAGCTGGATAACGCCGGGTTACTTCGAGACCGTCGGGACGCGTGTCGTCGAGGGTCGCGGGTTCACCGAGGCCGATCGGCTGGGAAGCGAGCCAGTCGTGATCGTGAGTCGATCGATGGTGAGGAACCTCTGGCGGAACCGATCGCCAATCGGAGACTGCTTCCAGTGGTCGACGTCCAAGGACAGCCTGGCTACCGCGCCATGTGCGCGCATCGTGGGAATCGCCGCCGACGCACACCAGTACGGGCTGAGCGAAGAACCAGACCTCCACTACTACATCCCCTTCGCACAGGGGACCCCTCGCGGAGAATTCCTCCTTGTGCGACCGCGGCGAGGCGCGGAATCCAAGGTGATCGCCGACGTGCGGCAGCTCATCGTGCAAGTCGACCCGTCGGTGACATTCGTGAGTGCGAGGTATCTCCAGGAGTGGATCGACCCCATGGTTCGCCCGTGGCGGCTTGGTGCGTCGATGTTCACGCTACTCGGCATCCTCGCGCTCGTGGTCGCCGCCGTAGGGCTGTACAGCGTGATGAGCTACTTCGTCGCGCAGCGCACGCAGGAGATTGGTGTTCGGATTGCCCTCGGTGCGCAGGCGTCGAACGTCGTGACGCTCGTCGTGCGCAACAGCGCGATCATGGCGGCAACCGGCCTTGCGATCGGCACCGCGATCACGCTCGCGACCGGGCGATTCATCCAGCCGCTCCTCTTCGAGACGTCGCCGCGGGATCCAGTGGTGCTGGGCGGCGTGGCGAGTGTGTTATTGGCCGTTGCGGTGCTGGCGAGCCTCGTACCGGCGTTGCGCGCCAGTCGGGTAGACCCGATCACGGCGCTCAAGTCGGAATAGCCGCACGGGCGGCTTAGTCACCGCGTCCAGGCAGTTCCCGCTTGTCGTCGTCGCTGACGCCGCACCTACTCCATCACCCTTTCGCAGTCCCATCAACCGACCGTGTGCATTGCCTCACTCGCCTGGACCGCGAGGATCCGCTGCGTAGGCACGAGACAGGAGCTCAGTCCCACGAGTGCTACGACTCCCATCGCGAGACCGAGCGCGATCGCCATCGATTGTGACACAGACCCACCGCCGCTGGCCGTGCCGGTGAGCTCGAACACGAACCGCGCGGCGAGTGGAAGCCCGATCGCGGCCCCCAGCCCGATCTGCACCAACGAACGCTTCAGGATCGTGAAGAGCAGCGCCGGACGTGAAGCGCCTAACGCCGCACGGATGCCGATCTCACGAGTGCGCTCCGATACGGAGAGGGAGAGTATGGCGAACAGGCCGGACGTCGCCAACGCGATGAGCACGGCGACCAACACGACCAGCCCGGCGGCGAGTCCCATCACGAGGTACCAATCGCCCTGTCTCACGTCACTGAGCACCGCCGCCTTTCCCATCACGAGGTCTGGATCCACCGCCAACGCCAGCTCGCGCACGCGGCCGGCCAGGCTGGCTGGCGGCATCACCGTGTGGACGGCCAATTGTATCGGATTGATGGCGCCCGGCGCTGCCGGCAGGTAGACGGCTTCGCCGCGATCGGGGTTCACCACGTTCACGCCCAGAGGACCGACAACCCCGATGATCTCGAACCACCCCGCGTTGGCTGTGCTGGAGAGCATGGGAAACCGCACGCGCCGGCCGATCGGGTCGCGTCCCTCAAGAACACGTTTCAGAAATGCCGTGTTCACGATCGCGACCCGCGCGCCTTCCTCCGCATCGGTCCGCATAAAATCGCGCCCGCTGAGGATCGGGGTCCCGAGCGCGTGCAGGAAGTCCACATCAACGTGCGCAACTCGCGTCCAGCGCGGCGGCGCGTCCGGCGCACGGTCGACACCGTCCAACTCGTAGGGTCGTGACCGGTGCTCCATGCGTGGCAACGCGTCACCCACGGCCACGCGCCTGATTCCAGGTTCCCGCTCGAGGGCAGCGACGAGTTCACGCTGTGCCGCGGCGAGTTGCGGACGCGGTCGATCAGGAACGCCGCCGTCCTGTGGTAGACGAAACTCCACCGCCAGATACTCCGACGCCGGAATGCCCGTCGCGCGATTCGCCGCCTGCAGATCCGTAGCGTGACCTGAGACCGCAAACGCCATTCCTACCGCGGCGACGGAAACCGCGATATCAGCCACTACCAACGCACCCGTCAGTCTACCAAAGCGAACGTGCGACTCACCACGGATGTTCCGCGCGATCGCACGCCCCGTGATGGCGATCGCTGGGATCACGCCGGCCACCGTCGCGCTCACGGCGGCGAAGGCGAGCGCACTGAGCGCGGTCTCGAAAGTCAGGTCCAGCGAGAGCCAGTATGGTAATGCCGACTCGCCCGCCAGCCCCGCGATGTTCACATGATCGAGCGCAAAATCGAAAACCAGCACGCCGACACCCGCCGCAATGACAGCAAGGAGCAACGTTTCCACAAAGATCTGCGAAACAATGCGTGCTCGGCTCGCACCGAGCGACGTGCGAATCGCGAGCTCCTTAAGGCGCGTCGCGGTGCCTGCGAACACCAGCATTGCAACGTTGCCGCACGCGACGAGCAGTATCACGAACATCAGCGCCTGCACGAAGCGAAATTCGGGCAAGCTGGCGAGTCCACCTGCGGGAAGGCTCAGGTACAAGAGACCAAACGGCACGACTTCCGATCGCAGCCGGGCGCGCTCACCCGACTCGTTCGCTCTGGTCAGCGGTGGGCCCTGGGACGACAACTCGGCCTGCGCCTGTTGTGCAGACACGCCGTCAGCCAATCTGCCGAGCACCTGCACGCGCATCGTCTCTCCCACTGCACCGACTGAGGCAACGTGGAGGGGGAGCCAGAGTGCTTCCTTGGTGGGGAACGCGAAGCCGTCCGGCATCACGCCCACGACCACATGCAGGTTGCGCCCGATCCGAATGCTCCGACCCAGCACGCCCGTATCCTGACCAAAGCGCGAGGACCAGAGGCCGTGGCCGATGACGACGACATCCAGCGCACCGGCCGCGAAGTCGCCGGCCTCGAATACACGGCCGATCAGTGGCCGCGCCCCCAGCATCGGGAAAACGGTGGAAGAGAGCTGCGCCCCATCGGCCGGAGCGGCCCCTCCGTCGGCCAAAGCAATGTTGTAGCTCGACGTGCGGAAGGCACCTAACGAAGAGAAACTGCGCAGTGTCTGCTCCCAGATGGTGAAGTCGCCGGCCAATGTCGGTGCGACACTCGAGGAAAGTGGATCCCAGTGCCGAATGGCACGCACGCGATCCTCGGCATCGCCGGGCAGCGGCGCCTCGAGCACTCGCGCGAGGTGCGATGGCGCGAGCCCCACTGGAATGCCCACGGCGAGCGCGAAGACCGCCGCCAGGTTGAGCATCGGGTACTTGAGCAACATGCGGAGGCCCAATTTCACGTCGAGCCACGAGACGCGGAGCGACGCGAACGATTCCAGCCCCATCACCTCGCGCGCCTGCGCCCGATGAGTGCCCTGGTGGCCGAACTCGCGTCGCGCGCGATCCTTCGCCGCATCAGGCGCGAGCCCTTCTCGCACTAGGTGATCGGTACGCTCGGCCAGATGATGCCGGAACTCTTCTCGCATCTCCAGTTCCACCTCGGCGCGATGCAACAGCCCACGGTACGTCGAGCGCGCTCGCGCCAGCAGCCCCGCCACGGAAACCCAATGCGGCAAGCCGAGCATGTCAGATCTCCTGCGGAGTGGCGAGGAGCGACCGCGCAATTGCATCGGCGAGATGCTGCCAGCTCAGCCGCTCCTGCGCGAATTGCCGGCGCCCGAGTGGGGTGAGTTGATAGAACCTGGCGCGCCGATTGTTGGCTGATGTGCCCCAGCGACCAGCGATCAATCCATTGCGCTCGAGGCGATACAGGGCTGGATACAGCGCGCCTTGCTGCACCAGGATCGCCCCGCCGGAGATCTGCTCAATGCGCAACAGCACGCCGTAGCCGTGGACGTTCCCGAGCGAAATAGCCTTGAGGATGACCAGGTCGAGATTGCCGGGCAACAGGTCCGCCGAAGGCGTCACCGCTTCTCCTATGCGAGTTAGGAGTAAGTTGCGATGCTTCTCCTATGCCGTCAAGGAGAGAGCGCTTGGGCGTGTCAGCTCTCGGCGATGTTGGTCATTCCGTCCCCTGGTTTTTCAGCACGCGAACGATGGCGCCGATCGTGTTCCAGTTCCGCGTTGTCGCCGGCGCGCCGAACAGCTTGTCGATCTGGCCAAGATAGCCGATCGTCCGCATGTGACGACGGTATTCGCCGAAGACGAAACGATTCCTCGACGCGATGACGCGCACAAACCACTCGCCGTCCGGCGGAATCGTCGTGGGTAGGGAAGGGCGAAGGCGGCTTGATCTCGACAGAACGCTCACGAAGCGAACGAAGTCAGGACGAGGCGGCTCAACGCCAAACGGATTGTCCTGCTCGATCCGGATCAAGTCGCGCCCCTCGCAGAAAACGATCTCCGCGCCGAATGGCAGGCGGCGCCGCAAATCAGCACGGAGTCCCTCCCGGGAGCCTGGCTTACGAACCACAAATGTGCCCGTGGCGCCCACATTGACGACATCGTATTTGCCCAGCGCTTTTGCGAGGACACTGGGGCGAAACGTTCGGTGTCCTCCAACGTTGACACCGCGGAGCAGGACAACGAGCGCCATACCGGATCGGCGAGACGCGTGCGCTAGTCGGTCCGCGCGTCGGAATCAGCCCAGTACCAGACGGCGACCACGCCATCCTGCTGGTCTTCGGAGTGCGCGATTGTGATCAGGCGCTCACGCCCGAGCCGTGTCGCGAACTCGGCGGCTTGCTGAAACAGGTCATCCCAGCTTGCCAGGAGGCCGCGAAACACTTCGAACCTGACGGTACTCATTCGAGGCATATCGTCAACCGGTTGTGTTAGAGTGGTAGAGTGGGGTCAGGGTGCACTCTGACCCAGTCAAACTCGCGAGATCGCGGTGAAGAAACGCTTATCTCGCTTGCGCGAGGCGCGGAGCGCGGGTGATACGCCCTCGCGATCCGGTATGTCGGGTAAAGCACCATGTTTGACGAGCCAGGTGAGGAGCGCGGGATCGAACTCCTTTTCCACGCCATGGTGCAACGCGGTTTTCCCCTTGCGGTCCTGGAAGTTCACGTTCGCGCCATTCCGCGCAAGGAACTTTGCGGAGCCGAACTTCTTCCAGAGCCAGGCGGCAAGGAACGGCGTTATGCCGACGACAATGTCGAGCTTAGCGCCCGCATCGACCAGGAGCTTCAGGTTCTGGATGTCGTCATACCAACTGGCCGCGAACAGTCCACCGCCAGGAGCAGAATTGACCTTGGCGCCGCGTTTGAGCAGGAGCTTGATCAGCGACGGGCTTCTGGCGCGAGCGACGGCGAAGAAAAGGGCCGTGCATGCGTCGCGACCAACCGGCTCGTCGATTTCGAAACCGCGTTCGAGCAGGAACACGACAAGCCGGACCTGAGTGGCCGCGGTTTTGCCGAGTCTTGCAGCTGAAGCGGAGCACGCGACGTGCAGGAGATTCCGACCCTGCCGATCGGTGACGACAAGAAGCTCCGGTCTGGCCTGGAGCAGTCGTTTGGTTTTCCCGAGATCGAGGTTCTGGATTGCCTCGATCAGTGCGGTTTTGGACATTGTCCCGTCCATTAATGGAAATAGGGGTCTGACCCCGAATTTCTAAAGAGCCACCGGTCTGACGTTGCGATTCGTACGGAACACGTTCTGCGGGTCCCACTTCGCCTTGATCTCCGCAAGACGCGGGAGCCCCGTCCCGAGCGCCGCCGCGATACGCTCGGGACCTTCGTCTTCGGTCAGGAAGTTGACGTATGTGCCGCCAGTGGAGAACGCCTTCATGTCGTTCCATGCCTGACGCGCCCAGTCGAGATTGACCGCGTCGTCCTCGGCCCGCTCCCACGAGCCGGCGATGTTGAGCAACGTACGGGCGTCGCGATTACCGACCGCCGAGTGATCCGGGCTGTGCTGGTTCAGGGCGCCGTCCATTTGGAACAGGATGAGGGCGGAGTAAGGTGACGGAATCTTCGCTGCATGCTCCATGACTTTTTCGCAGAGGGCCGGCTCGATGCCCGGCAGGTATTCGCTCTTCCAGTAATAGCGCCGGCCTTTGGGTTGCGTGGCATCGAGCAGCGATTGCATCTGCACATACGTCCGCCGCTGCAGGACGTCGCCGATCGGCTTGCCGAATGCCTTGATTGGAGCAACGGCCTTTTCAGCGTCGCCCGGATTGCCCGTGTGGCAGGCCAGCAGCGCGACGATCGGAGTTCCGTGCCGGTCCTTCGGGAGCCAGGGCACTGCGGGCGCCGGGCGCATCAGCATAACGAGAGTCAGTTCGGGCGGAGCGTCCTCGGCAAGCGTCCTGAACAACTCGATCACACGCGGCGCTTCACTCGCGGGCCAGGCCACTGCGCCGCCGACCATTTCGGGACCGACTTCGTGGAGCCGGTAATCGATGCCGGTCACCACGCCAAAGTTTCCGCCCCCACCGCGCAGGCCCCAGAAAAGGTCCGGGTTCTCATCGCTGGCCGCTCGCACCAGCTGTGCGTCGGCGGTGATGACGTCCATCCCGACAACATTGTCCGACGTCCAGCCCCATCGCCGCGTCAGGTAGCCGATGCCGCCACCCAGCGTCAGCCCGGCGATACCGGTCAGGGAAACAAATCCGAGGACGGCCGCGAGCCCGTGCAACTGTGTTTCTCGATCCACGTCGCCAAGCACACACCCCGCCTGGGCATGCGCAACTCGCGCGTGGCGATCAACCCAAACGCCGCGCATGAGAGACAGGTCGAGCATGAGCGCGCCGTCGGCGACGGCCAGGCCCGCGATATTGTGTCCGCCGCCCTTGATGCAGAGCAGGAGATTGTGCTCACGCGCAAAACGCACGCACTCGATCACGTCGGACACGCCAAGGCAACGAGCAACCAAGGCCGGCCTCCGGCTGATCATGCTGTTCCAGACGGTTCGCGAGTCCTCGTAGCCGGCGTCGCCTGCTACGAGAACCGGTCCTCGGAGGCGTGCCTTCCAGGCGTTGATGGCTTCAAGCGGAAGGTCGATCTCCGCGCCATCCACGGTGCTGGCTATCATACCGTTCTTGGCGTCGTGCTAGGGAACAACCGTTCGCGGACGCAGTCGCACGATCCAGAGCCCGCTGATCATGTCGTTGACGTAAGCGAGGCCGTCTTTCACGACTACGCCCCAGGTCATCACGCCGTTCGGGACCACTCCGTTTATGTCGGCCGGCCGTAGTTCGGCGATGGTGCGACCCTGCGCCTTGAGATCGCCACGCAGTTCGCCACTCACATCGAGCACATGAAAGCCAGCGTTGTAGGCGCCAATGTAGAGCGAGTCGCCCGCTACCCAGACGTTATGCACGCCTCCGTATTCGGGCTCGTACCAGGCAACCGGTTTTGGACGTTCGATGTCGGTCACGTCCACCACCTGGAGCCGGCCATAAGCACGAATCGACGCAACGTCCCATGTGCCGGAGGGCGCGTAAGGCGGAAACACCTCGTCGGCGATGAACACGTAGTTCTTGTGACGCCACGCGGTATGGGTGCCGCTGATGAACCCTGGTCCGTAGTCCGCTGTAGCGCCGGGGTAGAGTTTCTCTGCGTTGTACCGATAGTTGCTGATGAGCTTTGGCGCCGCCGGTGTGCCACCCTTCATGCCGTTGCCGACGTCGAGAATCACGAGCCCGTCGCTCCAATAGCTCACGTACGCAATACCGTCCTTCACGTCGATGTCGTGGAGGGCGCGACCGGCGGTGATTTCCTTTGGACGCCATTCGGAAACAAGCCGCGGCTTCAGGGGGTCGTTGATGTCGACGATGTTGAGCGACCCGGTGCCGCTATTCGTGAGGTAGACGTGTGTCCCGTGTTTCGGCTGCGTGTATACGAACGCCGAATGCACGCCGGCGGTCACACCTTCCGTGAACTCGGCCACCGGCTTCGGGTGCGCCGGGTCAGAGGTGGACGCGATCACGATGCCGTTGCGCCGATCGTTGGCCCCTTCCCGCGTGAACACCATCCACTTGCCGTCGGCCGTCGTCATGAGGTCGTTCATCGACCGCGAGTTGGCCATGATCGAGTCGGTGATCACCGGCTTCGCGGGATCGCTGATGTCGATGGCGTAAATCCGGTCGCCGCCTAACGTCGTGCCGAGGTAGGCGGTTTTCCCGTTGGGGTGAATCCATAGTTCGCTCGTGTGGAACGCCGATCGCGGCAGGCGTCCCACGACCGACGCGGTGCGACGGACGTCCCGGTCCGTGAGCGTAACGGCGGCCTGGGCGTCGCGGGGGCCGAGGTCGGCGCTGACGACATACTTCCCGGGAGCATTGCCGACGAAGCTGCCGTCTTCGCCGATCGATCCGTTGCCGGGCGCGAAGCTCCAGGTGGGCGTGAGGCCGGTGATCGGTTGTCCCCGTGCGTCCCGGACGGTGGTCGTAAAGCGGATGACGTCACCCTGCCGCGCACTCGTGCGTTCAGGCGCAATGGCGAGCGTGACACCGTCTGCGCGAATGACCTGCACGGTCAGGGATGACGTGGCCTGGCCCGCGCTCGCGTTGATGCGGGCCGTGCCCGGTGCCACCGCGGTCAGCATGCCATCCACGACTCGAATCACTGTCGGGTTCGTGCTGGACCAGGACACGGCGTCGTCGCGCTCGTCTCCCGATGCGGCGCGGACCACCGCGTTAACCTGCAGTCGCTGACCCGCGAGCACCTTCGTGGCGGCGGGCGACAACGTGATTCTGGCGGCGGGTCCGGCGACAATCCGGACCTCGATCTTTTCCGTGTAGGGCGAGCCAGTGGCCGTCGTCGCCACGATGGCGATTGGCACCGTACCAGGCGAGCCACCGCGAACGAAGCCTAACGAATCGACGCTCGCCTGGAATCGTCCCCCTTGCGCGGTGAACCGGATGGAAGCGCCGGGGACGACGTTTCCCTGGCCGTCGAGCGCCTGTACCACGAGCCGAAGCGAGTCACCGACGGCGACAGTTCGGACCGCAGGGTTGATGCGAAGCCGCCTGACCGCCTGGCCGGTTTGCGCGTTAACCGTCGTCGAGGACAAAAGCAGCAGTACCAATGACCGCTTGCTGTATGACGTGAACGTTCGGCTGGCGGCCATGAGGGCGTCTTGGGTGGAAGGGGAACCGGTCCACACACAGAATGTCGCTTGCCCCGATTGCGCGCCACTACGGACGTGCCGGCATGAAGCCGTCAGTGGTATGCCGCGAACCGCCCTATACCGCTGCAGGTTGATGGAGCAGCATCCAGGATGTCCCGAATTTGTCCCTCAACATGGCGAAGCGATTCGCAAATGGGGTCTTCGCCATCTTCATGAAGATCTCACCGCCATCCGTGAGCAAGTCGTACGTACGTTCCGCGTCCTCCTCGCTGTCGAGAGTTAAAGTGAGATAGGCGCTGCGCATCGGGTCGGCTTGTGGGATGTCCGCCCCCATCAGCACAATCCCGCCGATCTCGATACGCGCGTGAAGGACCTTCGCTTTCCAGTCGGCCGGCAAGGCGGGATTCGGTTGTTCACCATGCCGGACGAGTCCAGTGACCTTACCGCCAAGATGCTGCTCGTAGAAGCGGAAGGCCTCCTCGCAGTTGCCCCGATAGTTCACATAGACGTCCAATCGCATCGGTCACTCCGTTGGAAGAGGCTGCGTGGTGATTACTGGATGCTGGAACTGGATGCTGGAGGCTGGAGCTTGATGCTGCCCATCCCGCGCCAAGGGACAAACTCAAGCACCCAGTTCTCACCACCCAGCCTGGTCGGTTCAGTACGACCTTCGAGTCAGCCCGCCGGCTGCGGGTTAACGTACATGAGCGACCCTGGCGTCGTGAGCATTTCACCAGTCTCGAGCAGCGTCTTGAGTCCCGAAAGGATCTGCGGCCAGCCACCGTACACTTCGTTGTTGGCCCCCTCGCGCAGTTGGTCGTGGGTAACCGTCAGGCGGCACGAATCGGCGACTGGCTCGATATCCCAGGTGACTCGCGAAAAGCCTTCGTTTTTCACGTCGTCGGACCAGAGTGCGCGAAACGTCTGCACGAGTCGGCGTGGTGGGTCGACCTCGAGGTTCTCGCCTTCGGCGATGTCGAACCCCGGCCATTGGTCGGACTTCGGGGCCGTCGCGCGAAATTTCGAGCCTTTCTTCCAGTCCGAGTGCACGCCCACACCGAACGAGTATTTCGCGCGTTGCTCCGGATCAGTGATTGCGCGCCAGAGTTTTTCCGGCGTCGTCTTGATGTAGATCTCGTAGACCTTTTCCATTGTCTCCTCCTCGAGCTGGGCCTTGAGGCCGGTGAGCATGGCAGCCACCGGCGCGGCGTACTTGTCGATCCACCGGTCGTGGATCATCCGGATGGGGACCGCGTTCAGGAAATGCAGCTTCTCGCGACCGCGTCGTTTCGTGACGACGAGTCGGGCATCCTCGAGCACGCGGAGATGCTTCATGACACCGAAACGCGTCATCGCGAGACGTTGCTCCAGCTCGCCGAGGGTCTGCCCATCACGCTTGAAGAGCTTGTCGAGCAGCTTTCGGCGTGTCGGATCAGCGAGCGCCCTGAAGACCAAGTCCATGGCCTTAATATGTGACCATTTGGTCACATGTCAAGCGGTGCCGAAAAGCTGCGTCCGGGAGGGGGATGTTGTCGGTATCGACCTAGCGAGCTAAGGTTGGCCGCGTGGATCCGTGTCCCGACTTGAACCACCTTTCAGGAGGTTTCTCGTGACCGCAACAAGCCCAATTCGACTGACGAAGAATCTCGGCATGCTGTTGCTGGGCATTTGGCTCATCCTCAGCGGTCTGATACCTCTGCTCAGTCTGAGCTTTGACGGACTGGGCACCCTCATGGCCGTGCTGGCCATTGCGGCCGGAGCGCTGATCATCGCGGGCCGCTAGCAACCACTTGTAGCGCGCTAGCGGATGAGGCTTCGCACGTCACGCCATCCATACGCACCGCCGAACCGTCCGCGATCGTCGAGCAATCGCTCGCCTCCCATTCGATCGTAGAAGCCAAGCGTCGGATTGCTCATTTCCGCGAACAGGTTGAACGACGCGATCCCGCGATCGAGAAACCGGCGCGCCGTCTCCTCCATCATGCGCCGCCCCAGTCCGACCCCGTGGTACTCCCAGCGCAGGTAGATCTTGCTCAGGTTGCCGCCAAACTCGCCCTCGCTGGGTTTCCCCCACGTGAACCCGATCAGCCGACCGTTACGGTCCTCGAGCACGAGCACGAAGTCCCGACGGTTTTCCTTCCTGAACACCTCGTTCCATTGCCAGGTGCGCGTGGCAACCGTTGGTCCGCGCGTGGTGTTGTAGGTCGCGTTCCAGGTAGTGACGTGCAGCTCCGCCAGCGCTGGGATGTCGGCCGCCACCGCGTCGCGAAAGACAATCGAGTCGAGTGACTCTCCTCGCTCGCGGAGCCGCTGGACATTGGCTTCACCCGTCGGTCGGGTCCGCGCGTTGAGCCAGCGCCTCAGTTCATCCACGCGCGTCTTGACGTGATCCATGACGGTGACTGGCGGCGGAGTGTACTCCTCGACGCGAACGACGTCGGTGTTGCCGCGCATGTCACCGTATTGGAACGTCAAGCGAAGCGTGCGGCCGTCGAGGCGTCCTTCAATTCGAAACGGAAGCGTCTCTCCGCCTGGCCTGACGTGTTCACCCTCGAGGTTTACAGCACCGGTCGCGGCATTGAACGTCCCCGCACGAATGGCCGCGTCCTGCCTGCCAGGGTTTGCGACACCACGCACCGTTCCATCCTGCTCGACGATGTCGAGCAGGACTTCGGAAGGCTTCCCCCATCGTCCGGTAATCATGCTGACGCACAGTTAGGCAGCTGCCGCACCTAGCTTCCCCAGTTTTCGTCAGCGGTTGGCCCGTAGACCGATGGCACCGGAACGTCCCGGAGCCTGAGATATACGGTCATCTGGCCACGATGGTGGCTCAGGTGGCTGATATGCTGGCGCACTACGACGCGCCGAGGGGCGGTGAACAGGACGTTCCCCTTCATCTTGAGCGACCACGGCACGTCGTAGTCTGCGTCCTTTGCATTGGCGATCGCTTCACGCGACTTCCGGACGTTGTCGTCGAAAGTGTCGAGTAGCGATGACGTCTTCTGGTCGCTGTAGCCGGCACCGGCGCTCAGCTCCAGCTCAGTGTTGGTCAGGGTCTGGGCGATCCAGCCGGGGAGTGACGCTACCAGCTGGGCGAGGTGGGCAATCGAAAACGACTTCGGATGCGGCTTCCACTGGGGGTTGTCGTCAGGCACCCGCTCGAGGACGCGACGGGTGCTGGCCATTTCCTGGTCGAATTCGGGGAGCAGCGTTTCGGAAACCGTCATTGCCTCTATTCCTCGATGTCGGGGTGGATTCGTCGAAACTCGCGCCTGACCTTGCTCCGTAGGAGATTGGAAGGCGCGTCGCGTTTGCACCACCTCATCCGGGCCATCGAGACCACCGCAATGATTCGTCGATCGATCCTTTTCCTTGGCCTCGCCTGCCTGGTTGCAGCCTCTGCCTCTGCCCAGCAGCCAACCCAGTTCGCCGCCGACGTGGCGATCACTCGCGTCACCGTCGTCGACGTCGAGCACGGTCGCTTGATCGCCGACCAGGACGTATTGCTCAAGGGTGACCGTATCGTCGCCGTAACGAAAGCGTCGCGCCCCGCGGCTGGCGTAAGGGTCATCAGCGGCGCGGGCCTCTACGTCATCCCTGGACTCTGGGATATGCACGCCCACCTGGACGTTCGGACCAACGCCAGGGATCAGCAACTCCCGCTCTTTGTGGCGCATGGCGTGACCGGGATCCGCGTGATGAGCACGCCGATGCAGCCCGGATCGCTGGCTCCGTTCCGTGCGTTGCAGGAACAACTCGCCGAGGGCGCCGTGACCGGTCCACGACTGCTGGCGCTCGCCAGCTTTCCCGTGAATGGCGCGGCGGGTATTCCACCACAAGCGCCGCCGTTCTTCAAAGCCACCACACGTGAAGAAGGGAAGCAGCTTGCCCAGTACATGAAACAGGCGGGCTACGACTTCATCAAGATCTACAACAACGTCTCCCGCGAGGGGTATCTCGGGTTGGCCGAGGAAGCTCGCACGCTCGGTATGCCGTTAGGCGGACACGAACCGACCGCGTTGACCGCGATCGAGCTCTCCAATGCCGGCCAGCGGAGCATCGAGCACTCGCGGATCTTCCTGTTCAACTGCTTCCCCGGCGCCGACTCCATGCGCAAGGGCGTGCTCCAGGGCTCGGGGACTGTACAGCGGCGTCGGACGGTTGACGAGTACGATCCGAAACTGTGTGCCGAAGTATTCCGGACCTTCGCCCGCAACGACACCTACATCACGCCAACACACGTCACCCGGCGGATGGACGCGTTCGCGGGCGACTCGGCGTACCGGAATGACGCGCGCATGAAGTACATCCCGCTCCGGCAACAAATCGCCTGGCTGGCGGATGCCAGCGGCATGGTGGCGCAGGACTCGACGGCCGCCGGGCGGCGCAGTTTCATGGACTTCTACCTGAAGGGGCTGACGCTGACCAATGCGGCGTATCGCGCCGGAGTGCCGGTGATGTTAGGCACCGATGCCGGAGACAGCTTCGTCTTTCCCGGCGCCAGCGTGCATGACGAACTGGGCGAGCTGGTGAAGGCAGGGCTGACACCGGCGGAGGCGTTGCGCGCCGCGACATTGAGCGGTGCCAGGTTCCTCGGCCGGACGGCGGATTTCGGGACTGTGCAGGCCGGACGTTATGCAGACCTGGTCCTCCTGGAGGCGAACCCGCTGACCGACGTTGCGAACAGTCGGCGCATTCGCGCAGTCGTGCGCGGCGGTCGCGTGTTGGAGCGGGCCGCGCTCGACTCCATGCTGGCCAGTGTCGAGATGGCCGTGCGCCCCGATGCGCAGACGAAGCTCTGGGTCGCGTCCATGTCCGGCGATACCGTTGCCATGGCTCGCGCGCTGGACGATGGCGCGCGGATCGACTCACTGGATCCTCTCGGGAATCGCCGCCCGCTCAACTACGCGGCGATCAGCAATCGCGGACCCGCCGTAAAGTTCCTCCTGGCGCGCGGCGCCAGCATCAACCTCACGAACAATTCGGGTTTCACTCCTGTGCACCACGCTGTCGAGGCGGGTGCGACCGAGACACTGACGGCCCTGATCGCTGCCGGGGCGAACCTGACGATTCCCAATGCGCAGGGCGCGTTGCCGCTCGACACCGCTCGGCGCCGCGGAGATCAGGCGTTGATAACGCTGGTGGAGGCTGCGGCGAAAAAGTCAGGCTAGACGATGCGTGCTGCTGCCGCGGGGTTCGCTCTACTAACTGCTGTCCCTCTCAGCGCCGTTGCTCACGCCCAGGGAGTGCCGGCGTCTCACAATGCACGCCAGGTCACGAACGCATTGGGTCTGCGGCTCCTCGTGGCGGACGAAAACAGCAACCCTTTGTTACTTGTGTTGCTGCCTGGACAACAGCCTTCCGATCAAGAGATCTCCATCCTGTTTCCGGAGCACATCACTGCGGTCCGGAGGGGTGGAGCGGCAACAACCCAGCTCTACATGTTTCGTCCCGGACGAACGGGTGAGCCGCCGCCGTGGCGCAAGATCGGGAATTCTGTCGAGTACCAACGCAGCCTGACCGATGGCCTCACCTTCCTGGCTCGCGCTACGCTGGAGGAAGACGGGATCCTGGTGCATTACGAGTTCACGAACCACTCGGGCAACGCGTACGACATGATCTATGCCGTTACCGACCCCCGGCTTACGGGACTGTTTCATGACCAGCGTCTGGAGCGGACATTCGTCCATCACGCCAATGGATTCGATCTCCTCGCGTCCGAAACGCCTTCTCGCCTGGTGCTACCACTAAGCCAGTGGCTGCCAGCCCGCTATCTCGCTTCGTTCACATGGCCCATTCCGAATCAACGCGTGGATGTGCGTGACGGCATTCCGTATTACAGCAAATCCCGAGCTGTGGACGAGCCTTTCCTTGCGACACGTTCATCCGATGGTGCCTGGGTCGTCGCAAGCTTCAGCCGGGAAGCTGGCAACGTTTGGAGTAACCCAGCGCTCACGTGCCAACACGTGGACCCACAAACCTCGCTTGC
>Ga0070698_100001224_pt1 | contig 28540 bp, 24 predicted proteins | sample KBSK1502metaG_FD_65477 | JGI IMG/M metagenome (GOLD analysis project Ga0070698, IMG submission 65477) | Corn, switchgrass and miscanthus rhizosphere microbial communities from Kellogg Biological Station, Michigan, USA - KBS K1-50-2 metaG | ecosystem: Host-associated > Plants > Roots >...
GCGATAGGCGGGTTCGCCCCGGACCGGCAGCGCCGCGGCGAGGGCGATGGGTCCCGCGCCGAGGACCACGAGGACGAGTCGAATCGGCTCCCAGATCGGGAGCACGTTGAGGATCGCGGCCACGATGACGGCCAGCGCGCAGACGCCCAGCTGGACCGCCGTGAGCCCGAACGCGATCGGCTCGTCGCGGACGGCGTTCTCGGGGACCTCGACGAGGCCGCGTTCGTTCATGTCTCGGTCCGGAGCGGTCCCGGCCCCGACATCGCGGCGGGGATGAGCGCGAAGGGCAGCACGAACATAAGCAGCGCACAGCCGGTGGCAAGGCCGAGCAGCGCGTTCGTATCACCGACGGTCGGCGGGTTCCCGTCGGGGCCGATGTGCCCGAGCGCTTCGAGGCTGAAGAGGACGAAGACGATGGTCCAGGCGAACCGGACGACGAGGATCGCGAGGAGGACCTTCAGCCAGCCGTTGGTGATCCGCTGGGTCGCCGGCAGGGCGTAGGCGGCGAGGCAGATCGGGCCGACGAGGATCAGCAGTCGTTCGACCGCCGACAGCGCCGCGTTGACCATCTGGAGGAACGTCATCAGCACGGTCGCCGCCAGGCCGGCCGACAGCCAGGCTCCGTCGTTCCAGTTGTTTGGGCCCTCTGTGATCCGGGGATCGAAGCTCGCGTTCTGGAGGACCTCGAAGACGCCGCCTCCCGCCGGCCAGGCGTCGGAGCCGCCGACCGCGTTGCCCGGAATCGAGACCCCGACCATCGCGAGGTCGGTGGCGGTGACGAACTGGGCGAGGACCGAGGCGAGGAAGATCCCGAGGACCGACAGGGTCGCTCCGACGACGAAGCGGGGCGTGACCGCTCGCGCGGTGTAGGCCGACTCCCCGGTCGTTCGGCTGGTCATGATCAGGTAGCCCAGGATCATCCCGCCGAGGGTCAGCAGCGGGATCGTGATGAGAAGAATCTTGCCGTACACGGTCTTGATGACGTCGTCGGCCATCGGGTCGATCGGCGTCAATGCCCGCCCGCGCAGGCTGTCGAGCCCGGCGCGGTTCGCGTCCGTCAGGCGGTTCGACCACCAGATGGTGAGGTCGCGGATTGGGTCGCCGATGATCGGCAGGTCGCCGCGGGGAAGATCGGCGGCCTCGGTCTCGGTTACGGTCGCCGGAGGTGGTGCCTCCGGCGCAGTGGGCGGACGGCCCAGAACGGTGAGACCGAGGCCACCGGCCGCCATGGCCACGAGAAGGAGCGCCGCCGGCACGATGGGCGCCGGGGCGGCCGCAGCGAGGAACGTCTCGGGGAGGTGCGGCCGGATTCGCGAGATCGTCGCCATCGGGCCACCACTCAGAACGGCTTTTCGATGAGCCCGTAGGCGACGGCGATCGCGGTGATCGTGCTGACGATGACCCCGGCAAGGACCATCCAGACGAGACCCATGACCCCGTTCGTGATCCGTTTCTGGGCGCGGTGCTCAGCTTCCTGGTTCGCGCCGGCGAGCGTCTTCTCGATGCCGCCCCAGACAATGACGGCGCCGCAGATCGCGATGCCCAGGCCGATCGCGATCGCGACGAGTGTCGCGATCATCTTGGTGACCGGCGCCAGGGCCTTCTGGGCGCCCGACGGAACGGAGTCGGCGGCGAGCGCCGGCCCGACCCAGATGAGCAGCAGGAAAGTCGCAGCTAAGCCCGCGATAAGCGGCAGATAAGCGGCAGCGAAGGCGCGGGTAAGTGGGCGCATCGAGGCCTCCTCAGCCGACGGCCGATCCGGTCGCGGTTCCGGGAGCGTCGCGGAACCGGCCCACGAAATCGACGATGGCGGGCACGTCGGCCGTCGCGAGGTCGAGCCCGGCGGTGCGGAACCAGGCCACAACCCGGGACAGCTTCCGGAGGCGGTAATACTCGGCCGGCGTGATGAAGAAGCCGACGTACTTGCCGCTTGAGTAGATCGCGGTCGGACGACCCTCGCCAACCTCATCGAGGATGGAGGCGACCCGGCGCTGGATCTCGGTGATGCCGATCGTCCGCGGGATCTCGAGGATCTGGCGCCGCTCGCGGGCGAGCCGACGAGCGGCCGCCCCGCTCGGGCGCTCGCCCCCTGCGAGCAGAGATCCGAGCGAGCTTGTGTCATCGGCGAGTTCGGGGTACACGTCAAGCCCATGGAGGGCCGAGAACGAGCCCTCGATCGCCACCCAGCGCGCAACCTCGTCGCCGGCGATCAGGACGGCAGACGGTTCGCCGTGCTGGAAGATCATGACCGGCGTCCCGGCCTGGGCGTAGGCGATCCCGAGCCGGGCCTTGTCGCGCAGCTCATGGACCGCCATCGTCCGGAGCTCGCCGACGATCACAGCTCGTCGCCCGGTCGCCACTCGACAGGGAGCGGCTCGATGACGGCCGTGCCGACGCCGTACCAGGTGATCAGGACGGCCTTCCGGCGGCCCTCGGCGAGGAGGTCGCGCATGTTGCGCCAGAGGAGCGTCGCGGATCGACGCTCAGTCAACTCCCCCTCCCGGGGAGGGCGCAGGATCGCGACGGGGCGGCCGTGGCGGAGGACGACGAAGGTCTCGCCTTTGGACGCACGGGCCAGGCAAATGCCCGGTTGCCGTCGGAGTGCGCCGGTCGGGATGGTCTGTTCCATGGCCACGACGCTACCACCGGCGTCGGCCGAGTTCAAGGGAGTTAAGTGTATTGTTTAGTGTATTGTCCCGGGGCAGCGCAGCCAGTGATCGTCAGAGGGTCGTGTGATCGGCTGCTCTCCTAGCTCGGCCCCGTGACCCTGCCTAAGACTTTCCCTCGCAAGTCCGCGACCGTGGCGTCGATCTGTCGCCCCTTGGCCTGGATTAGGTCCAGCAGCTCTTCGGGCGTTCGTTCGTCTTCATCGGAGCGGCGATTTGGGTTGGCCGCCTTCAGGTCCAGCTTCCGGTCTTCCAGCTCGTCGCGTGTGACCGTCCAGGAGTTCGCTGAGTCTGCTCGGGAGGGCAGAAGGCCGAAGAACTCGTCGAAGCGGTCGATGGTGAGGGGTTGCTTCTTCGTTACCTTGATGTGGGACAGGTCGTAGTACCAGACGCGTTCCGTCGGGCCTCCCTTGGTGAAGAACAGCAGGTTCGTCTTTACCCCGGCACCCGCAGACGAGAACACGCCTCCCGGGAGCGAGACGACGCAATAGAGGTCGCAGTCATCAAGAAGCTTGCGCTTCGTCTGAGTGAAGGCTGTCTCGTTCGTCTTGAAGAGGACCCCTTCGTCAATGACCATGCCGCACCTGCCACCAGGCTTCAGTGACCCGATGACGTGCTGGAGAAACAGCACCTGGGTGGCTGAAGTCTTGTAGGCAAACCGTGTCTGGGCTTCGCGTCCCTCCTTACCGCCGAACGGTGGATTCATCAGGATGACGTCGAATTGGTCGGGCGCGCCCACGAACAGCCCGCCGTACACCTCTTGGTCCGTGAGGGTATTGCCGTGCCAGATATGTGGCTGGTCGATGCCGTGGAGGACGAGGTTCGCAAGAGCAATTGGATAGATCAAGTCCGCCTTCTCGCGACCCCAGAATGTGTGTTCGCGAAGGGCACGCAGCTCGTCGGCGGTCGCCCATTGCCCTAAGCGCACGCGCATGTGGTCAAACGCCTGCGCGAGGAATCCCCCCGTGCCACACCCCGGGTCATAGACCGTCTCCCCAGCCTTCGGGTCGACAACCCTGACCATCGCCCGGATGACCTCACGCGGTGTGAAGAACTGACCCCCGTCGTTGTTCTTCTCGCCCATCTTCAGCAGGAGGCCCTCGTAGGCCTGACTCAGCGTAAAGACATGCGTCTGATCTACCGCCTCAAGGTGGATCGCGTCGACGCGGTCGAGGATGTCGAGCAAGTTCCGCTCCGTATCGACATCGACCTTGTCGACGGCAGATACGACCTGACTGATGACCCTCTGTCGCGGTGATGAGCCCGGTGCCTCCCGTAGTCCACGCAGATACGGGAGTAGCTCATGGTCAACGAAGGCAAGAAACGAGCCCATCGCGCCGTCGGTAAGACCAACCCTGGTCGCCCCGTCTGGCGCCGCCCAGTCGCGCCACCTAAATGGCGCCTCGATCGAGGGAGCGAACGCAGCCCCGACAACGTCCGATTCCTCTGCCTCGAGCTGCTCTCGTTCGTCGAGGATGCGTAGGAACAACATCCACGACAGCTCCGGGACGTACTGGAGGGCGCCGGCGTAGTTCGCTCGCCGCATGACGTCCGCGATCTGCTTGATCGCGGAATTGACGGACGATGGCGTCGTTAGGCGTCTCGGCGGTGTCATGGCTGTCACGCCCGCGAGGTTACAGCGAACGGCGCCGCGGGTTCGGCGTGCCAGGTCTCGACGATCGATCCGGGAAGCAAGCGACTTGAAGCCTGCTCGGCGGATCGCTCCTTACGCCGTGTCTATCGCCTCGAAAGCGCGCCGCAGGAGCGCCCCCGGCAATGCTCCGATCGCTTCGCGCTGGGCCTCAATATCACGGCTCATCCGGTCAATCGCCCCAAGTTGTTCACTCAGGTCGTCCGCAACGCGCCTCTGGACCTCGATCGGTGGTAGCGGAACCCGGACATCCAGGACCTCGTCAAGGCGGATCCGAGGAAGCTGTCCTGGGGATTCGTCGATCGGTGCGGACTCCAGAAAGAGCGGGCTGCGCATGAATGCGGCGATGAAGCCGGCGACCACCGCTTCAGTCGGCCTGAAGACGTACTGATCCACCGAGCAGTACCCGTCGAAGTCGGCTACCCAAACCTTGTTCAGGTACGGTCGCAAATACCCGTAAACGATATCGCCGCCGTAGAAGCGCGCCTTCCGACCTGTCAGTTTCTCAAGTCGAATAGGCAAAGATCCGATGCGTCGTCCCGTGTGTGGTTCGATGTGCTCGAGACCGACGAATGTCCCTTCTCCCGACGGGTCGTCGCGGGGATGCACGATGGCATTGCGCGGCACCAATACGTCACGAAGGGCACCGGTCTTCATGCCTCGAATAGCCTTTCCTTCGTGGCTTTGAGGATCTCAGCTGCGCTGCCAAACAGCTTCAGCGCTCGCAACCCACCGGCAGCGACCACCTCTGGCGTCTGAAGCACGCCAGGGTTCTCCAGCTCCTCAGTTCCAGCACGGCCAAATTGCCGCGCGAGCGCACGCAACGTAGCCGCAGTCGGTCCCGGTAAAGAGCTAAGCCACTCCGCAGCTTTGTAGTCGAATGCGTCCGCCCGCGACGCACGGGTCTTGGGCTCAAGCCCGTAGCCCAACTCCGCTAGCACGTCGTAGAGGTCGTACTCCTCCATTTGCTCGACCTGACGTACCAGCGGTGCCGATCGCCCGCCGTCGGGCAGGGCGCCAATGAGATGCCTCCGATCCTCCGGCACGACCCACACCTGACGGAATGCATCCAGCGTTGTCGCTCGCTCGACCAACGTCTCGGCTAGTCGCTCCTTGTATTCCTCCAGAGAGACTGGTTTGGCCACTCCGTCGACGGTCGTGACGACGGCGATCCCAGCAGCCTCTACCCGGACATCGATTCCCTGAACCTGAAGCACCTTCTCGGCCTCGACCTGGGGCGGCTCGACGGTCGGTTCCGATACCTCCTTCGTCGCGCGGGTGCGGAACGCCTCCCCAAACAGCCTAGTGGCGGCGGTGTAGTCGTATACGCGGAACATCAGCTTGCCCGTGGGCGGGTCGAGACGGGTCCCTCGGCCCAGCATCTGGTAGAAGGCGATCGGTGATCGGACGTACTTGAAGAACACGACGTTGCGGATGCCCGGAACGTCGACGCCGGTGGTCAGCAAGTCCACGGTCGTCGCGATGAAGTGACTCCTGGATGCTCCGCGAAGGTCAGCGAGGTATTGACCGCCCTCTGATGCCGCAGTGCATTTGAACGCATACGGCTGGGCGACCTTCTTGCCATTGGCCGCACACCAGGCGGCATAGCGGTTGTTGAGCGAGACGGCGACGGCATCTGCATGAGCGTCGCGGGCACAGAAGACGATCGACTTCTGCTCTGGGCCGCCTGTGGCGAGCAGATTCGCGAAGAGGTCGGCCACCATTGCCTCGACCCTGTCCGGAAGAACGACGCGGGCCTCGAAGGAGGTGGCTTCATAGCGTTCGCGCGCCTCCTCTGGTGAAAGGACCTCGCCCGTCCGAGCGTCCGCGACGGACGCACTCCAAAGGTCGTCCTGAGCCAGTCCGGTTTCGCGCTCAGCGAACGGGCTACCCTCGAGGAAGATGTCGCGACGGACGATTTCGCACGCCGCCAGATAGCCGTCCTCGATGCCCTGGCCGATCTCGTACTCGTAGACAGGCTCGCCGAAGTGCCGGAGGTTATCGGCACTCACCTGGGCGTCGGCCTGCGCCTGAGTGGTCTTGGGATAGTCGAGCTGGCGGGGCGTCGCCGTCAGGCCGATCTGGACCGCATTCGGGTTCCGGGTGAGGACCGATGACCATTTGCCCCACGCCGAGCGATGGCACTCGTCTATGACGATGTGGCTGAAGTAGTCGACCGGGTAGTTGGCTTCCAGGAAGCTCGCGTCCGCCTGGTCCGTGTCGATGTCGAGCGTCTGGTACGTCGCGACGACAATCCGGGCGTTCTTCTCCGGGTTGTGGCCGGACGCGGCGGCCGCGTCGTTGCCAAACGAGTTCTGGAGCGCGAGCAGCGCCTGCTGGCGAAGCTCTTCGCGGTCTACCACAAAGAGCGCGCGACGGAGCTGGCCGGCGTCGGCGATACGACGCAAGAGATTCACCGCGATCCAGGTCTTCCCGGAGCCAGTCGCCAAGCTCAAGAGCGCCCGCTTCTCGCCCCGAGCGAGTTTCTCAAACGTCGCGCGGATCGCAGCGTCCTGGTAGTAGCGCCGCGATGCCTCACCGCCTTTGTACGGCGTGCTCAGTGGCTTGGCCAGCGGATGGTCCAGCGTTAGCCCGACCGCGTCCTCATAGAGTGCCCGGAGTGCGTCTGGGCTCGGGAATTCGACCACCGGCAGAGGGGGCGTCGTGAACCCGCTGCGTCGGTCGAACAAGACCCATTGATGCCCGTTCGTGGCTGTGACGAACGGCACGTGGAGACGCTTGCAAGCGAGATAGCCCTTCGACTGCTCGAGGCCATACGCGGGGTGCTTGTCCTCGCTCTTTGCCTCGAGAACTGCCACGGCTACAGGCAGTGCGTCGGCGTCGACCTTCACCCGGAGGGTGTAGTCAGTTCGCCCGATCGTGGATCGTCTCGGTCGCCCATCGATGATCTCGACCGCCCCGAGCGTCTCCTCGCGCCTGATCAGATCCTCGGTCCAGCCGCGCGAATGCAGCGCAGGGTCGATGAGTTGGATGCGCGTCTGCGCCTCGTTGAGCGTCGCCCTGGCACCTCCCATGGCGCTCACTGTAGCGGCCGAGCCCCCGCGCAAATCGATCCATAGCTCGCTGAGCCCAGACCTTGGCGGAGTCGAGGGCGCTCAAGTCGGGCATGCTTCCCGCATGCCGGAGTCCGATCGCTCAGGAGCGCCAGTACGAGACGAGGTCGATGGGCGCCTCGATCGCTATCTCAAGGCGATCTTCGGGCCCGGCGCTGACTTCCATCCGGGACAGCGCGACGCGATCAAGGCGATGCTCGTTCCCGGCGCCCGCCGCCTGGTGGTCGAGAGGACGGGCTGGGGCAAGAGTCTCGTCTACTGGCTGGCGACGCGGCTTCTGCGGGATACCGGGAAGGGCCCGACCGTGGTCTTCAGCCCCTTGCTCTCACTGATGCGCAACCAGATCGACGCGGCCGCAGCTCTCGGTCTGCGAGCGGCGACCATCAACTCGTCCAACACCGAGCTGTGGGCCGACGTGGTCGAGGCGCTGCAGCGCGGGGAGGTCGACGTGCTGTTGATTTCGCCCGAGCGGCTGTCCAACACCACGTGGGCCTCCGACGTGCTGCCGGCATTGGGGGCGATCGGCATGGTCGTCATCGACGAGGCGCACTGCATCTCCGACTGGGGGCACGACTTCCGGCCGGAATACCGGCGCCTGCGGCGGATCGTGGGCGCCCTGCCCCCAGACGTGCCCGTCCTAGCAACGACCGCCACCGCCAACGCAAGGGTGGTCGACGACGTGGCGACGCAGCTCGGTGAGGGTGTCGACATCCAGAGGGGCACCCTGGTGCGCGAGTCGCTGTCGCTCCACGTGATCCAACTGGCAGACCAGGCCGAGCGGCTGGCGTGGCTGGCACAGATGATCCCTAGTCTTCCTGGTTCGGGGATCATCTACTGCCTGACCGTCGCAGACACGCAGCGAGTGGCGCGCTGGCTGGCATCGCAGGGGATCGAGGCGCGTCCCTACTGGGGCGGTCTCGGAACAGAAGAGCGGGTCGCGGCCGAGCAGGGCTTGCTGTCCAACTCGATCAAGGCGCTGGTGGCGACCACTGCCCTGGGCATGGGCTTCGACAAGCCGGACATCGGCTTCGTCGTGCACTTCCAGCGGCCGCCATCGGTGATCGCCTACTACCAGCAGGTCGGTCGCGCCGGTCGCGCGATGGAGCGGGCGGAGGTGATCCTCCTGACCGGGCGCGAGGACGACAACATCGCCGAGTACTTCATCGAGTCTGCCTTTCCGCCGCCAACGCACCTGCGGGACATCGTGGAGACGCTCGAGACGCATGGGCAGATGAAGATCCCGGTCCTCGAGTCCACGTTGAACCTGAGCCATGGGCAGATCCTCAAAGCTCTGACGCTCCTCGAGATCGAGGGTGCGGTCGGGCACGACGGAGGCGGCTACTTCCGTACCCCGAATGCCTGGACCGCTGACGTCGAACGCATGGAGCGGGTGACCGCATTGCGGCTGGCTGAACTGGCCGAGATCCAAGCCTATGTTGATCACCAGGACTGCAGGATGGTCTTCTTGGCCGAGGCCCTCGACGACAAGACCGCGACCGACTGCGGCATCTGCGACCGAGAGAGCGGCCCGCGGCACGAAGTCGCAATTGATGCCGAACTGCTCAACGCGGCCGTGACCTTCCTCCGACGCGACGCCCGGGTCATCAAGCAGCGTTCTCGCTGGCCGACAGGGGCGCTGGCCGGGCACACGGGCGTCATCAGACCGCCGAACGCCGAGGGAATGGCCCTGTCGATCTACGGCGATGCGGGCTGGGGGACTCTCGTTCGCGACGGCAAGTACGGGACCCGACGCTTCGACGATGCCCTGGTCGAGGCGTCGGCCGAGCTGATCGTCGACCGGTGGCAGCCCGATCCGCCGCCCGATTGGGTCACCGCAATCCCGTCGACCACCCACCCAGACTTGGTCCGTGACTTCGCGACCGCCCTCGCGGGACGCCTCGGGATCCCATTCGTGGAATCGCTGGTCGCGCATGCCGGACCCGAGCAGAAGCACATGGAGAACAGCACCCAGCAACTACGGAATGCGGCGAACAAGATGTCGGTCGCAGGCACGGTTCGTGGAGGCCGTGTCCTGCTGGTGGACGACATCGTCGACTCGCGCTGGACCCTCACGTACGCGGGACAGCTGCTGCGTTCAGCAGGGGCAGGGGATGTCCTACCGTTCGCATTGGCGATTCGCGCCTCAGCAGGAGACGACTGATAGCCACGATTGTGGAGGACCGCCTCGTCGCGGTCCTATTGACCACACCCCTCGCTCGACCACAAGGGTCGCCGGCGCCACTTGGGCCGGTTGGCTGGGCACGCCTTCGGACAGCGCTCGATCAGGCGTCGCTCCAGCCCGGAGACCTGCTCCACATGGCCATCAGCGTCCCGGATGGTGCGATCGAGTCCGAGCGAGTCGAGGAACTCCTGCGTCGCGCCGCCCCGGCCTCGATGGAGCTGGAGCGCCTCGCCGATCTCGGGATCTGGGTGATGGCGCAGACCGACCCGGACTATCCGATCCGACTGACGAAGCGGCTCGGCCGAGGAGCGCCTCCTGTCCTCTTCGGCGCCGGCGAGCGCGCATCGGCGGACAGCGGGGGACTTGCGGTCATCGGATCCCGCGACAGTCCAGTAGGGGCCCTGGAGGCGGCAGCAGCCGTCGGACGCCAGGCCGCCGCAGGGGGCACCACGATCATCTCTGGAGCCGCGCGAGGCATTGACACAGCCGCGATGGAGGCGGCACTCGAGGCCGGAGGGCTCGTGATTGGCGTCGTAGCGGATCACCTTGATCGGCGGATCCGGGAGCGAGTGACGCGCGACGCCATCGCGCGCGGCCGGCTGATCCTCGTGACGCCGTACATCCCGACGGCAGGCTTCACCGCACGGACCGCCATGGGTCGGAACAAGGTCATCTACGGGTTGGCGGATGCCGCGGTCGTCATGACGTCGGCCGCCGGCAAAGGCGGCACCTGGGAGGGCGCGGTCGAGGCGATCAAACTCGGCCAGCCACCGGTCTTCGTGTGGCAGGGCGCCGCAAAGCCCGGACGAGATGCGCTGCTCGCGGCCGGAGCATCAGTTCTCCCGTCCGATGCCGAGGCTCGAGCAATCACCGTCGAAGACATCACGTCTTGGCCGACCCAGCGAGCGGCTCCGGAGCCCCAGCTTGCCCTCTTTGATGGCGCGGCCGAAACGTCGCCGCCCGATTCCGACGACATTGATGAGCTGCTGTCGCGGCTGCGCACGCTCGACCTCGTTCGGCTGTTCCTGGAGCGCGTTGGCGAGGATGTTCCGGTCCCCTCGCCGTCGCTCGAGCAGGCGGACGTGTATCTCGCGCTGCTGGGTCAGCGTGCGGCGAGCCTCTACGCAAACGTTCACCACTCGTTCGAGAGTCCGGCGAAGTTCGCGCCGATCCTGGCGATCCGGCCACTGGTTGAACTGGTGATCCTGACCAAGTGGATCTCGCTAAACCCTGAACTCCACGGGTTCCTCTACATGGCCGACTCGGAAGCGCTTGAACTGGCGAATCTCAAACGGATCACCGAGCACTCCGTGCGACGCGGGTCAAAGCCGCCTCCCTCCGATGGCAACGAGGAGGCGATCAAGGCTGCAATCCAGGCTGAGGGCAAGCGCCGGCTCAAGGTAGCCGGAGTCGACTATGGGCGCGGAAGGCTCTACCCCAAGGTCGAGCGGATGGTCGAAGACGTCGTCAAGGCCGACCCGGGCCACGAGATCGCCATGCGCGACACCTATGTGCTCGCATACCGAACCTTTAGCCCGTGGGAGCACTCGAGCGGGTCGAGCTTCAAGGCCACCGCGCAGGTGGACGGCTCCTCCTGGAGGTGGACTGGAGACCTGAGCCCATTCGGCAAGGAGGACATCGAGGCGGTCGCGGCGTCGATGTATGCCTACCTGCTCGAGACGGTACTCGCGCCGACGAAGCCTGAAGCCGCAGGTGTCGCCCGTGTTGTACGCGACTATGTGACCACGCGATGGGTCCGGTCAGACCTGGTGGCAAGCACCGCCGACGCACCGTAGGCCTCGCGGTGGCCAGCCCAATGTGGCGCGACCTTGCCTATCCAGGCCAAGCTCAACCCCACGGAGTGCTCGAAACCTCGATCGCGCCAGAAGTCCGCTCGCTGATTGAGGAACTCGCGCCACGGGTCGCGCAGGGCCTCAAGACAGAGGACAGGAATGTTCTCGGCGACTGCGGATTCGCGACGCTCTCGTGGGCCAGCGTTTTGGCTTCCGCCGGAGTCACGGTGCGCCGAGTTGGCGGATTCGGCGAACACGAAGTCACGGTCCCACCAACGCCGGTCGAGCAACTCGGCGGCTATCTGACCGACGATGACGGCCTCGTCCAGCACTGGTGGCTGATGGTGGATCCTGACGGCTCGCTCTTCGATCCAACAGCCCATCAATTCGACGCTCGAGGCGGAATCCGGTTGGAGCGATATCGAGTCGAAGGATCACCGGTTCATCGCTGGAGGCTCGAGTGGCCAACCCGTGCGGGACACTTCCCAGCGGCGGGTGCCTCCATCACCCCGAATCCAGCGCGTCGGCTCCTTCGTCGGTGATGTCGTCACGCGACCTCGGGCGGCAGTCGACCATGACCAGCCCGCGCACAAACGAACGCTCGCACTTGACCAGTCTCAGTGGCGTGACGATGCTCGTTTCCTGAGTGCGCAGCCCTTAGAGGAAAACATGGGTCGGACTGAAACGCTGCTCGACGCTGGCTCGCCGCCGGTAGAGGACCTAGCGGTTCTTGCTGCCCGTGAGGCCCGCCGCCCGACCGCGATCTACGGCGCACATCGCTGGTTTGCCAGGCGCCAAGGAACCGCGATGCGAGCGCTACTCGTGGCATCCCAAGCAACGGACGCTGAAGAGTTCTGGCGGCTCTACGAGGGCGATGCTGACCTTCGCGGCGCCGCTCTCCTGGACCCCTTCATGGGCGGCGGGACGAGCCTCGTCGAGGGTCGTCGGCTTGGTGCGGATGTGCATGGCGTCGACATCGACAGCGTGGCCTGCGCCGTGACCGCGTTCCAGCTGGCGGCGGCGGCGACTCCCGACTTGGGGGCGGCTCTCACCGACCTGAAGGCGGTGGTCGGCGCCAGCCTCCGGAACCTCTACCAAACGACAGGCCCTGATGGCCAGACTCGCGATGTCGTCCACTGGTTCTGGGTCCAGACCGTCGAGTGCGCGAAGTGCGGCGAAGCGGCAGAGGCGCATCCACACCATCGACTTGCCTTCGACGCCACGACCAAGCGACAGACCGTGTTCTGCCCGGCGTGCCACTCGGTTGCGGATGTGTCGCTCGATGACGAGCAGGCCACGTGCGCGACCTGCCAGACGACGTACGCGACGGGCGCGGGGACCGTCACGAACGCCAAGTTCACCTGCCCGTCCTGCGGCAATAGCGAGCGGCTGGTCGACCGAGCAGCGCGAACGCGGTCCACGCCGACCTGGCGCCTCTTTGCGAGCGAGTCGGTGCCCCCCGATGCCACGCGGAACTCGGCGAGGCTCGCCGATCGGATCTTCCTGCCGACGACGGCCGAGGATCAGGAGCGGTACACCGAGGCATCCAGACGGCTCCGTGCGCGGACCGGCGCCGAGGGGATTGCATTCGTGCCATCGGACGACGTGCCGACCGCCGCCCAAGGCAGCGACGATCGGCTCGCCCGGTACGGCTATCGGCAACTCGCCGATCTGTTCAACAGCCGCCAGCTCCTTCATCTCTCGCTGCTCGCGGAAGCGATCGCGGCCCGACCTGCGAACGAGCGAAAGGCGCTGGCGCTGGCCTTCTCGGACCACCTGACGACGAACTGCATGCTCACTGGCTACGCCTTCGGTTGGCGCCGGCTCTCGCCTCTGTTCGCGGTGCGGGGCTATCGACATATCGTCCGCCCGGTCGAGCTGAACCCTTGGCTCGACCGGGTCGGTCGGGGCACGTTTCCGAACGCAGTTCATGCTGTCGAGCGCGCGGTTAGGGAGGCGAGGGCTCCACGGACCCTCAGCCGAGATGGGGGCTTTGTTGCGCTCCCTGCGCGCGGCGAACCCGGAACAGTCATCGATTGCGCCGACTCGCGCTCGCTCGCGTCGATCAAGTCGAAGTCGATCGACCTGGTCCTGACCGATCCGCCTTACATGGACTACATCGCGTACCACGAACTGGCCGACTTCTACCGGCCGTGGCTCCGCGATCTCGGCGTGCTCCCAAGCTCATCTGGCACGTCGGCGAGCCTGGCGGTCGCAGCCACGGACGAGGCGGCCTCCGAGTTCGAGGCCGGGCTCAAGTCGGTCTTCTCGGAGGTCGCACGGGTTCTGGCGCAGGACGGACGAGTGGTCTTCACGTTCCGCCACCGCGAGGACTCCGCGTACGAGGCCTTGGGAGCGGCGTTGCGTGCGTCAGGACTCGTCGCGCGCTCCGTGTTCCCCCTCAAGGGCGACGGTGCCTTCGGCCTCCATGCCCATGAGGGATCAACCTCGTGGGATGGGGTGTTTGTCCTCGCGCATGGGACCGCCGAAACGGGCCACGAGCACACTGCCTGGCTGACGCGGGCCGAGGCTCACGTCGGATACTGGACGCAACGTCTTCGCGATGCCGGTGTGCCCTTCCCGGACGCCGACGTCGCATCCTTCCGTCGCGCGACAGCGATGGCCGCGGCCCTAGGCGTATTTGACGACGATCCCGAACTGGACAAGGGGGACCTTGAGCGAGTTCAACAAGCGGCTGCTCACGCACTACCTGGGAACGGAATGCGATCGCCAACTGCGGCTGTCACTCCAGACGCCAGCTGAACGCGTCGCCCTCGGCATGCCGCCGAGGCAGACGCCTCGTCCTGGCCTCGAACTTTTGGCGCAACAGGGTGACGAGTGGGAGACCCGGAAGGTCGCCGAACTCGTCACCACTTTTGGAGCCACGACCGTCCTGCAGCCGCCAGGCACTGCCCGCACCCAGAATCTTGGGACGGTCCTTCCGCGAGCCGCCCACGGCTCCTTCATCGTGCAGGCGGAGTTCCCGCTCGGGCCGGCCTTTGATGGAGGTCTTGGCGGCGGGATCAACGGAACGCGTGGGGTCGGGATCGGAAACCTCCGGCCGGACCTGATCGAAGTCTGTCCGGCAGGCACGTCCTTGGAAGCCGTCGGACCCGATGGGGAGACGCTACGACTCGACCCGTCCGACGAGCGAGTGCAGCTGCGGGTGATCGACATCAAGCTCACCTCGGAGCCGGGGCCCGGCTACTTTGCGGAGGTCGCCCTGTACATGGTCGGCATCGCAGGCTGGCTCGTGGACACGGGCCTCGAATCGCGCTTCGCGGTGATCGTGGAGGGGGCAGTCTGGCCGGGCACATACGAGGCATCGGCGTTGCAGAGGGCGGTCCGCGAGCAGGCCGCATCGGGTGTTCGCGACGAGACGGCCCTGCGCGTGGCGTTCGCCGAGGACCTCGAACCGGTGGCCTTCGAGGTGTTCGCGTTCCGGCTGCGGCGGTTCTTCGATGTCGACATCCCGCGGGTGCTGGACGCCGGAGCCAACTGGCGCGACCTCGACTGGCATGTCGATAACCGCTGCAAGGGCTGCGACTTCCTGGGCGATGCGCGGGGACCCAGCGGCCCGACACCAGACGCCGAGCACTGCCTGCCCCTCGCGTTGTCGACCGATGCGCTGTCACGGGTCGCGTTCCTCTCACGCGGAGCTGGGCGATCGCTTCGGGATCAGGCCGTCACCACCGTGCACGGGTTGGCTGGGATCCCGCCGACTGATGCGAGGTTCGACAGCCACCACGCGCTCCGTACCGGCCGGAACGTCGTGTCGGGACGCGCAGAGTCGCTCATCACCGATGCCGCCGCCATCCCGAACGCGGCCGGCAGTTCGGCGATGCTGCCTCGGTTCTCGAACCTGCGGATCTATGTCTCGGTGGATTTCGATCTGGGATCCGCGCTGACGATCGCCTTCGGCATCTCGGCGTCGTGGGGCTCGAGTCAGAACTGGACCCCGCCGGCTTCGGATCCGAGCAACCCCGGCTGGAAGCGATGGGGCCTGACGGTCCTGATCGTCGACACCAAAGATCCCGACCGCGAGCGCGATGAGCTAATCCGGTTCCTGGACGCGATCAAGGCCATCATCGACGAGACTGCCACGCTCGATCCCGGCGCCACGGTCCAGATCTACATCTGGGACGAACTGCAGTTCAAGCACCTTGCCCGGGTCATCGGTCGGCACCTTGACGACCTGCTCGCGCGGCCTCGGCCCTTTGCCCAGCTGGCATGGCTATTCCCGCCAGAGGACGTCGTCTCGAACGCCGACCTAGTACTTCGGCAGAGCCACGTCACCGTCGTCCGCGATGTTGTGCGCAGCCTCCTGGCGGCACCCATCCCCCACTACTACAACCTGCTCGACATCGCTCGGCGCTATCACCCGGCCTCGACACCCGCGAACATCGCGACCTATAGCGTCCACCCGTTGTACGAGGACCGTCTCTCCGATCAGGTCCCCTCGGAGCGCGCCCATGACATCTGGGCCCGTCATCCGGTGGCCGGCATGGACTGGGCGAGAGCCGTCGCCACCTACCGCGAGACCGTGTCCAAACGGCTTGGGGCTTTGGAGGCGGTGACCCGTGCCCTGCAGGACGACGCGAACTTGCGGCCGTTCCTGCTTCACGAGGCTCCTCGAGTCGATATCCGATCGCCCGCGACCCTCGCCGGTGTCGCCGTTGACAGCCAGCTCTGGAACGCGTTCGCCAACCTCGACTCCGCGATGGCTGCGCTCAAGCAGGAACAGATCCGCGCCATGTCCCCAACCGAGCGGGAGGCGCGCTTTGCGGCGGCACACCTGCTCCGCCGGCTAGACGGCGCCGAACGGGCCGCGGCCCTCGCCACGTTGGGGTTGCCGGCAGTCTCGACCTCCTGGGTCTACGAGATGGACCCGCGATCGACCGACGTGAAGGTTCGGGAGACGGACTTCAACCTCGTCCTGTCCCCCCGATCTGACGCCCGGTTCCTCGATCGCAAGCTCACCCCGGTGCTCGATGGGCATCCCATCGTGGCCACACTTGCCGCAAACGAGCGCTGGCTGCGAATGCGATGGATAACCAAGGTCTCGGTCGCCGCCATCGACCGCGACGCACGCCTGATTGCGCTGGACCACGACACCTGGAACTCGGACCTCTTCGGACGCCTGGACGCGGCCGGGGCGATCGACGTGCGCAACGACGTCATGCTCGACGGGTTGCACGTGGACTTCACGCTCGACGCGTTGGCACGGACCCTTCGGCGGATCGGGAACCCGCCCAATGCGACGCGCAACCCCGAGGTCGTTCGTGCCCTGAACCTGCGCTCCAGGGCACCCGGGACGTCGCCGGTGACGCCCGTGAGCGAAGTCCTCTGGGAGCCTGCGCGTCTTGCGGCATCGGCAACGGCACGCGATGCGCGGGCGGCGAGGAGCGCCCTCGAAGCTGAGGGCGTCACCCTCAACCCGTCGCAGTGGGCCGCCTTCGAGGCCGCCATGTCGCACCGAATGCGCCTTCTGTGGGGACCACCTGGCACCGGTAAGAGCCGCACGATCCGGACGATCGTCGCCGGCAGCCTCGTCGACGCGGAACGGCGCGTCGTGCCACAGCGGATCCTCATCACCGGCCCGACGTACAACGCTCTCGACGAGGTCCTCACCGACGTCATCCCGCTCGTCGGCTCCGTCGTGACCGCCCCCGTCGCCTTCCATCGGCTACGCTCGTCCGCGAACGCCAATCCGCCGCCGGTGCCGGCCACCGACACGCTCCGCGACCGATACGCGGCCCTCCGAGCCCGCCTCGTTGCCAACGATGCCTTGACGGTCGTCGCGGCCACCACGCATCAGGTCAACCGACTGCTGACCTCAGGGGGCGGTACCGAAGTGGCATTGCTCTTCGATTTGATCCTGGTCGACGAGGCCTCACAAGTCGACGTCGCGCATGGGGTGTTCGCCCTGGCCGCCCTGGCCAACGACGGAACGCTCGTCGTGGGTGGCGACCCCAAGCAGATGGCACCCATCCACCAGGCGGAGCCGCCTCGCAAGCTCGAGACGCTCGTCGGATCGCTGTACGAATACTTCGCCGGGCGCTATGCGGTTCCCGCCTCTGAGCTGCTGGAGAACTACCGATCCAACCGCGTCATTGTCGAGTTCGAGGCCGCTGCCGGCTACCCACCTGCCCTCCGGGCAGTCAGCCCGGATCTTCGCCTCGGCTTTGCGACCCCGGTGCCGACTGCCGAGCCTCCGTCCTGGCCAACGCGCATCGCATTCTCCTCACGCGACACCGACATCCTCGAGCCGGACACGCCGACCGTGTGCTTCACCTACGACGAGGGCCGAAGCGTCCAGTCCAACGAGTTCGAGGCCGAGCGGATCGCCGCGCTCGCCCTCCTCCTGCGCCCGCGTCTACGCGATCGCCTCGACGGGGACGGAGGCGCCCCGTCGACGACGACGTACGACGACGAGGGCTTTTGGCAGCGAGGGCTCGGGATCGTCACGCCGCACAAGGCTCAACAGGCCATGATCATCTCCAAACTGTCTGAGGCGTTCTCGGCGAACCCCGCTCAGGCTCGCCTGATACGCAACGCGGTGGATACCGTCGAGCGGTTCCAGGGTCAGCAGCGTGATGTGATGCTCGCCTCGTATGCCATGGGCGACCCGGATGCCATCGGCGACGAGGAGGAGTTCTTGCTCAGCCTCAACCGCTTCAACGTCATGGCATCGCGCGCGCGGGCGAAGCTGATCGTCTTCGTGGCGACCGAGGTCGTCGCGCACATGGCGCGGGAAATCGAGACGATCCGGGACTCCCGGCTGATCAAGCAGTACGCCGAGTCGTTCTGCAACGAGCGTCAGGCGATCATGTTGCCGGCCCATCGAAGCGACGGCACCATGCGCGACGTCGCCGGCGTACTCGCCGTGCACCGATTCTAGGTATGAGCTAAGCGATGCGGCCCTGGGTTTGACACACAACCTGTCACTCGCGTACCGGACGAGGCGACCTGGTGGTTCAGCCTTTGATCCAGGAGACGCAACCATGAGCAAGGTCCACCGGTCCGCCACCAGCGGACGCTTCGTCAAGGCGTCGACAGCCCAACGTCACCCGAAGACCACGGTGACCCAGTCCATCGGCAGCAAGGCGAAGGGCAATCGATCCGCGATTACGGGCCGCTTTGTCACCGACGCGACCGTGAAGCGCCATCCGGGGAACACCATCCGAGAGGGCGGTTGATGGTCGCGACCCATGCGGCTGAGGACGAGGTCAAGAGCCGGGTCCGAACACTCCAGCGTCGAGGCCAGATCGCTGGGAGCACCTGGTACGACCTCACGTACGACCTGCGCAGCTGGTTGAAGCGCAAGGCTCGCGGCTATGCAGAACGCGGCGAGTCACCGGATGACGCCGCTCGACATGCCGTTCGCCGGGCGGATCGAGAGGGACGACTACCGAAGCCGTAGGCTCGACCCCACTGGGCTAGGGCGCGCGTTCCACTCCAACTGCTGCGTAGGTCACCTTGTAGTCCAAGCGGCGCAGCGCGCGAACCGAGCGGGCCAAGTGGGCTCGTGAGAAGAACGGCAGTCCCGTCGGTATCCTCCCGGGCTCGTCGGTGATGATCGCAATCACGATCTCCCAGTCGGCCGCGTGCATTGAGTCGTCGTCGATCAACGCGGCGACAGCCGGCAACGGACCGGCGAGGAGTTCTCGCAGGCGACGCCTAGCCCGTGGCAGATGGCGGAGCGTCTCGCCGGCGTTCACGGCCTGCGCGAAGAGGTGACTCAGACTCTGGGCGCGAAAACCTCGCTTGGCGTAGATCAGGCATTGCCCTGGTCCGGCGATGTCGCAAAGCTCAACGGTGCCGTGTTCGCCTGGGAAGCTGAGAAAGCGCTGGTCGAGGGAAACCGTCCCAGGCAAGAGACCAGCCGCACCGTCGTTGTAGGCGCCCTCGTCAGCGTCCGTAGACGCGTACTCGGGTAGCGGGACGGTTGTCCGTGGGATGGATGCCACAACTTCATCGATCTCCGCGATGAAGTCCGGGTGGACGCGCCACCAACGCCCATCGGCGAGGACAAATGTCCCATCCGTGTCGCGCCGCTCAGCGATCAAGCACTTGAAGACGCTCCACTTCATGGACGGCCGCCCCGTGTCACGGGCGAACAAGGTGATGCTGTCTTCCTGGAGCTGCTCCAGGGTGAAGACCCCCGCGCGCGCCGTGGCGTAGTCATCGATCGACACGGTCTGGCGACGCGTCCCTCGAGGATCGGTGCTCAGCTTGAAGCCGCCAGCCCTAGCCCAGTCGACGATCTCGGGTGGCGCAAGGTACGCGCCGCCGCGGCCCGGGGTCGACAGGCCATTCACGACCAGCTCGGTCAACTCCGCTGCCCGAACTGGGTCGTCGACCTCTCGCCGTTGGTCGATGACGCCAAACCCATCCTGGTAGTCGGTCGCGCCGTAGGCCGCGAGCGCTTCCGTCGCATGCTGGACCAGGTCATCGGGCCCGATCGCTTGTGCTTGAAGATAGCCTGTTCGCCCGGTGATCCGGCTTCCTTGCGCCGAGTCCCGCGGTCGTCCCGTCAGGGAGTGAACGGCATCGCGGTCCGACTCGAGCCCGAGGGCTCCCAACTCCGATCCGCGTGAGGCGCTCCGTCGTGTCATGAACACGGTACCCTCGACAGCCCGAGAGTCGAACGAGATCACGGCCTCAGGATCCAAGCGGTTGCCAGCGATCCGCAGACCGAAGTCGTCGATCAGCTGATCCGTGCGAAGGCGCAGGTGGCCACGGCCGAACGGGATCGCGAAGATCCGGCCTTCCGCCCGGAACAGCAGGACTGCACCCGGGTTGCTCGTCGTGACGACTGGCAGCGGCCCGGCGATCTGCTCGAGCGGAGCGATCCACTCGGGGGGATCGGGGTCCGGCTCAGGCAGAAAGTACAAGGCTCCGTCGAGGGTCGCTCCGGCGTTCATGGGCACCAGCCGAAGCTCCTCGGGCCGTCGGAGGAGGCCCTCGAACGTCGCGACTTCGGGGCGGGCCAGGTAGAGGGTGACGTCGGTCCACGTCGGATCGTCGGTCACGAGACTCCCCTCGCTTGGCGCATGCCGCGTACCACGGACAAGACATGCCTGAGATCGCGGCTCGCCTCTGTGCGCGTACCTGCCACCGGGAAGATGCTCCGAATACGTGCACCGTTCAATCAGGCCAGCGGAGCGACAGTCACACTTGCGTGCTCCGGGACCCCCAAACCTCTATTGTCAAGGCGTGGCTGACCTCATCCTACATTCGCGGTCGGTCGAGACTGTCTTCGACCTGCTGGGTCACAACGAGAACGACATGACGGCGGCCCTCGGCTGGTGCCTGGCCCGGTCTAGCTCGCTCCGGAAGGCATTCCTGGGAGAGGTCGCCGGCGGCGCGGATCCACGTGAGCCCATCGTCGAACTGCAGCGGCATGACGCTTTGGATGGTGGCTTCACGGATGTCGAGATTCGTTCGCACGACGTGCACGTCATCGTGGAGGCGAAGCGAGGGTGGGCCCTGCCGTCTGAGGCCCAGCTGCGTCGCTACGAAGCACGCTTTGCCGCCTATGAGGCGGACCACCAGGTCTTCGTCGTGCTGACCCAGAATGGGGTCGATTCCGTCGTTCGCCGACGGTTGGCGACGTGGAAGCCGCCGGACCCAGTCAAGTCCGTCGTCCTCGGTTGGTCTCGTGTCGTGCAGCTGGCGCGACGGGCGAGTCATTACGGTGAGCGAACGGAACGGATCTTTGTGGGCGAACTGGCGCGGTACCTGGGAGGAGTCGCCGACATGCGGGATACCAACACCAACAGCGTTCACGTGGTGTCGCTCACCCGGGAGGTTTGGGCTGGCTGGCCGGCGGACCTCTCTCCGGTCGACGAGGTCGAGAGGCATCGCGTCTATCACTACCCCACTCGGGGCGGGAACTATCCGAAGATCGTCCCCAACTACATGGCATTCCGTTACGACGGCAAGCTGAAGTCGATCCACCACGTCGACGAATACATCGTGGTCGATTCGCCCTACGGGCTCATCCCAGGAGCGCCTAACGCCGGCTGGGACGAGCCTGCCTACTTCTTGCGCCTCGGTCCGCCGTTCCGGCCCAACCAAGAGGTCCGCACGGGCAAAGGCATCTTCCGGAATGCCCCGGTGACGGCCGATCTCGACCTGCTGCTCACCTCCTCGACCGTCGTCGAGGCAAGAGACGCCACCAAGGCCCGGCGTGCCGCCTCCCCTGACTGATGCCGCTCCTCGGGATCCGGGCGATGTCGGCCAATGAACTTCGCGCCGCCGTCGACGCCTTCGCCCCGGAGTACGTGACCGACTGGGATTGGTGGTTGAGCGCACCTGCGGCGAGACGCCCGGTCGTGATGGGCAAGATCCTCCGCCGCTGGCAGGCGACCAGACCCCAGCCCATGCGCCGGGCCATGTCGGAGGCCGAGCATTCGCCCCCTACCTCGACGACCTGCTCGCAGACTCTGAACAATCAGTACGAGCCCTCGCCGGACTCGACGTAGCTCGAGTCGCTCACCGGAGTCCCGAGCAAGACGCCGCACTGAGGTCACTATGGGACGACTTCTCACGCCTCACCGCGACCGGCAGCGCCTCGTGCGTTGGCATCACCAAGGCAGTGATGCTGGCGACCGACGGAGGATTCGGACCGGCGCTGGACTCCCAGGTCCGCGGCCGCCTCAGTCTCGGGAAGCCTTTGTCGAGTACCGAGTGGATTCGGGCGCTCGAGGGCGCGGCCGACGACATCGCGGCATTCGAGAGTCGACAGGGCCCGGTGGCATCGGCCGTCAGCGAGCGCTTCGGACACCTGCGGATCGGCCGTCTGTACGATATGGCGCTCGGTCCACGACGAGTCGTTATCAGCGGGTGACCGGGCCGGCTAGCCCGTTGGGACCGACGAGGCCGGTGCGCCGAAGTCCCAGGGAGCGGAGCCCTTCGCGTTCGACGTGGCGCGGACGCGACCCACGATCTGCATAACGCCGTCGTAGTCGAGATCGTCCCAGCGCTCGTTATCGGTGAGGACTCGACAGTGTCAAAACCTCTGAGAGGACTGCGCGGAGGCGAGCCCTACGCGCCCCGTTGCAGCCGGGCCTCGATCGTGGTGACGAGGGGCGTCAGCGCTCGGTAGCCATCCTCGAGGGCTCGCCAGAGATCCCGCAACTCCGGATCGTCGATCTGCTCGCTCCTGATCCCGTACTCGATCGCATCGAGGGCCCCGCCCTCCCATCGGACCTTTCTGGCCAGTTCGTCCTTGGTGAAACGCTGCACAGTGAACCTCCGTCGCCCGCATTCAATCCCTGAGTCGTGACAGGTTGCTTGTCACCGTGGGACGCTCCGCGGCGTCAAAGTTGGTGCGCAAGCGAAGTCGACTTGCCTCTACGTCACGGGCAATTGGCGTCGCGGCGATCCTTCCGGGAAGCTCCGAATCTGGAAGCCGCCGCACGAGAGCACGACGCCCTCAAGGCCCGCGGCGTTCCGCCCGTCGGCCGATATAGGAGCAGGCGCTGTCCGTCGTCGAGGACGCCGCGCTCGAGATGGATCACGGTGCCGTCCTCGAGGACGAAACCCCCACCGATGAGCCCTCGTTGGATGCGCTCAAGGGAGCGGTCCCCAAGGTCATCGACCAGGCTCCCGACCGGCACTGCCACCGAGGCAACCTGCTCGGTGAGCGGCCGGACGGCTCGGTCAAGGTCATGGGCAAGGGCGCCAAAGAGCGGATCGTGCCGATCGGGACAACCGCCCGCGGGGCGATCGTCCGCTACCTCGGCCAGCGTGGCCCGGCTGCGCCGGATGCGCCGCTCTTCCTCGGTCGGCGCGGCGCCCTCGATTGGCGCGGGATGCAGCAGGTCCTCAAGCGGCTCAAGGCGCGGGCCGGGATCAGCGGCCGGTGCAGCCCGCATTCGCTGCGTCACACGTTCGCCCGGAGCCACCTCGTCAACGGCGGCGACGCCTTCAGCCTCCAGCGAATCCTCGGCCACACCACCCTCGACATGGTCAAGCGCTATGTGTCGCTGGCGGCGTTTGAGATTGTCCGCCGGTTCCACGCCGGGGCATCACCCTGCGGACCGGTTGCTCATCGGCCCCAAGGTGTCGGTAGTCCTGCCTCGGGTCGTCTTCCGCCGGCTCAGCGAGATGGCCGACCAGATGCGCCTGACTGTGGAGCGGCTCGTTGTTGCCGCCGCTGAGCGTCTCGCGGTCTCCGAGGCGTCCTGGCTCGCGACGGCTCCCAGCTAGGTATCGGCTGCCTCTTCAGGGAGGGCCACGCAGACATCCAGGGAAGACGCGAGCGTTGAGGGTCAGACCTCGGTGCCTCCTGCCCATCCCGTCATCGGCGTCGCGACCTACCATCAGTTCGATGACCGCGTCCGACGATCACGGCACGCTCCCAGTTCACGCGGAGCGGATGCTGCGGCGCCTCGAAACGATCGAGAACCTCGCTGTCACTGGCGAGACGGCACACATGCAGCACATGGACCACGCCAAGCGGGTCCGCCAACTCGCGCACCACCTACGCGCCGTGTTGCTTCTGAGTGAAGCCCACCACTACCCGAGTGCACTCGTCGTCGTCCGCTCGGCACTCGAGCACCACCTGATGGACCGACTGATCTTCCTCGCCAACCGCTACATCGTGACCTACACGAGGGTTAAGAAGAAGGACGTCCCGAGCTGGGACCTCAAGCTCGCAGCCGCCCAGGCCGGCGACCAGCCAGACATCGCGACGTGGTTCTGGGACCAGTCCGGGATGAACGTCGTCCATCGAGGGTTCCACAGCGGCAAGTCGAAGAAGGGACGCGGGCAAACGATCTCGTCGTACTACTTCCAAGTTGATGACTTCGACCCGTTCGCTGGACCGAAGAAGCACGCCGGACGACTGGCGGCACCGTTCTGGGAGCGGAAGCACACGCAGCAATGGGCAGACGAGTCTGCGTCGGCGTGGCGCTACCTGTTTCGACACGACGCGGTCATGAAGGCGCTCAGGGTGAACCGCCTCTTACTCGGGCGGCACGTGCAGGTGGACGTGCACTACGGATTCCTGAGCGGGTTCGTCCACCCGTCGAAGCGCGCCTACGAGGCGATCTTCGGCGGGAACTCGCCCGATCGGTTGGGATCATTCGATCACTATGCGAGCGAGATCGCCCTCCTCTACGTGATCGTCTTCGCCGCCGCCGAAATCGAGATCTACGGACGCATGGCCCGACGTGAACCCCGCCTCGGCCTCCGCGACTGGGACGACGTGCTGATGGAGGTCCGGGAGGCGCAGCTTGCCTCGTCCTACTTCTGGTTCTTGTCAGGTGAGCCCGAGATGTTCGATCGCATAGACACGGCCCATACGCCGCCGGGCAACTGGAAGCCGAAGTGGGGACGTCCGAAGGTCGATCCGAGCGCGATTAGGCCGGTCCGGATCCGCTACTACCGCAACCCGCTGGGACGACTCGTGAAGCTGCACCAGAGCTACCAGGAGATGTCCACGGGCCTCGTGTATCGATCACCGTTCGAGCGAGACGATGCAAGGTTTCGATGAGGCTCTCGCCTGACCGACGAATCTGGTGGAATGCTCCCCCAGTAGCCTCGAGAAGAGCTTGTGGGCCTGACTTCTGATCAGGTGCGCGACCCGAATCTGAACGTGGATCAAGCGTCGGTGGCGGCCTCCTGACTACGTATCAGCGGCTCAACGCGATCGTGGTCGTCATCAACTTCTGACCCGATGACGGTCTGTCGCCAGCGGCTACGTAAACCGTCCGTCGTGGCCGACGAGTCGCGGATAAGCTCGGACCCGTAGGCTCGAATCGCCCGGAGTCACGTTTCGTCCCTTGGCCGGGGCGGCCGGATTTGGACCGACAACCACCGGTCCGCAGACCGCACCGTTTGCTAGCATTTGAGCCGATGGTGAGAGGTGACTGGCCTGAGCTCGAATACCTCGTGATCGGGACGGGCGTGCGAGTCCTCCGCGCCAATGAAGTAGCGGCCAGCATTTCTGCCGCCGTTCAGGCATTGAACGCGTCGCATTCGGCCCTCCCACAGCAGCCAACGGCGGCGGATGTATCGAAGTTGGCGGGAATCTGCGCAGCCCAGGTGGCGGCGCTCGAGGCAGCAGCAACGGCACTCGAGACCGAGATGGCCGCGATCGCACCGGGACAACACCGGATCATCGACATCGTCGACGCGGACCACGAGGCTACGGGCGTTGCCGAGGAGTACCTCGGGGGCGCCGTGTCTCTTGGCGCCGCGGCGGCATTCGTGAGCGAGGAACTCGCCAGGCTCCCGGGATCCTTCGAGAAGCTTGGTCGGACCTTCCCGACGGTCGAAGAAGCATCCGTCGGTCTGGCTTCCGTGATTCGCCGAGTGCTCGTAGCGCTTGAGCCAGCGATCGGATGGGGGAATCGCTCCGCCGCGATCCTGTCCGATTGGGATTGACGCCAGCGGCCACGTGAGCCGCAGTCGGCACTTTCGGTAGACTCCGGCCTCGGCCCCGCGCGTCTCGGTAGATCACGGCTCGTCCGGCCAGTCCAGCGCGGCGTCAGGGGCGGTATGGGAGGTTCCCTAAAGGTACCCTGACTCGGCCAGGATTGGGCCTCTCCCCGTTTGTGAGGCCGCCCGATGTAGGTGTACCTTGGCTCTGGGTCAGGCATCCCTCCCCTGTCGACTCCTTCGCTCGTTTCGGGCGCCTGATTTTCTGGTCAGGTGTCGCGGCCAAATCTGAACTGAACGGCGTCCGGTCGAGCGGCCTCCTGACCGCGTATCAGGCGCTGATTGCAATCAGGTGGGGAATCTCGGGCCAGCGAGCGCGTCGCTGATCGACGCCTGTCGCCTCCCGCTGTACGGCGAAGCAGCCGCCTCGCGGAGCGATGTGTGTCTCGCGGCGCATTCGCCTTACTTGTGGTCCGCCGCGTCGCTTGAGATCCCTTCGAGCATAAGGACGGTCGCGCCGGCGGCGCGGCCGGTGATGGCGCCCTGGAGCGCCGTGGCCGCGTCTGCGAGCGCGAATGTCGCTCCCACGCGGAGCGACAGCAGCCCATCCGCGAGTGCCGCCACCAGGGCGGCAAGCCGAGCACCGTCGGCGCGGACGTAGATGTTCGCGACCGTGACTCCTCGTTCGGGTGACGGCGGGTCGCCAGTGATCGTCGCCAGATGGCCGCCGTCTGCGACAGTCTGCAGCGCGGTCGCCGCCCCGCCCCGAACCGCATTCACGGCGGTTCCGACTCCACGTCCACCTGGAGTTGCGTTTCGCACGAGGGTCGGCCAGTCGGGATCGTGATAGTCGAATACGGCATGTGCCCCGTCGCCGCGGACGCGCGCCGCGCTCGAGGGGCCCGCCGTCGCGACGACGGTCGCGCCCCGCGCGACCGCGAGCTGGACGGCGAGCCCGCCGGTGACGCCGCCGGCGCCGTGGACGAGAAGCCACTCCCCTGGCCGGACAGGGGCGGCCTCGGTGAGCGCCTGGTCGGCGGTGAGTGCCGGCACCGCGAAGGCGGCCGCCGCCGCCCAAGGGACGGCGGCCGGCTTCCGCGCGACGAGTGCGGCCGGAGCGACGAGCCGCTCCGCCCACGCGCCCTGATGCCGCAGCGGCAGTGGGTGGGTGAGCACCTCGTCGCCCGGTGCCAGGCTCGTCACGTCTTTCCCGACCGCGGCAACGACGCCGGCTGCTTCAACCCCAAGGGCCAGCGGCGGCCGACGTCCGACGTCCCAGCCGCCGACCCGGACGATCTCGTCCCAGTTCCCGACCCCGGCTGCGCGTACCGAGATCACGACCTCGTCCGGGGCGGGCGGCGCCGGTGCGGCGAGGTCCAGCACCTGCACCTCGCCGCCGAATGCGTCGATGCCGGCGGCCTTCATCCGTAGCATGGCTGTCACCTGCGGCCGATCTTAGAGCCGACAACCGGGTGAACGGGCGTCCGTGAAGGTCACAGTACACGGCGCTGCCAGACGACTTGACCACGGCTGGCAGCGACTGCCGACTCGCGCTCGCCGACCTCCAAGTGATGTGTCGACCAATCGCAATCGCCCAACGACGGGATGCGTCTTCATTTGGTGAGGCGGGTGGACGGCGTCAAGGCGCGAGTCGCATGATCGCCTCGGATGGGAAGGAGGTGTGTCAATGTCAACCATGCGTGCCGTGCGGGCGCATGCTCGCGGCGGGGCCGAACAGCTGCGGCTCGAGGATGCCCCGAAGCCGGAGCCGCGAGCCGGCGAGGCATTGATCCGGGTCCACGCGGCAGGAATCACCCCTACGGAGTTGGAGTGGAGCGAGACATGGGTCGACCGCCAAGGTCACGACCGTACCCCGACGATCCCATCCCACGAGGTCTCGGGCGTCGTCGAAGAGCTGGGGGATGGCGTCACCCACGTCGGCGCCGGCGAGGAGGTCTATGGACTGGTCCCGTTCGATCACGACGGGGCGGCTGCGGAGTACGTGGCGGTGCGGGCTCGTGACCTGGCGCCGAAGCCCGTCACACTCGATCACAGTCGGACGGCGGCCTTGCCATTGTCGGCGTTGACGGCCTGGCAGGCGTTCACCGAGCAGGCGCACGTCCAACCCGGGAACCACGTGCTCGTGCATGGCGGAGCCGGTGGGGTCGGCGGCTTCGCGGTCCAGATCGCGAAGGCGCTCGGCGCTCGCGTATCGGCGACTGCGTCGGCCGGTGACATCGAGTACGTGCGCTCGCTCGGTGCTGACGTGGTGATCGACTACAAGGCCGCCCCATTCGAGGACCGCGTCAGCGACGTCGACGTCGTGCTCGATCCAATCGGAGGGAGGACCGCCGAGGCATCCGTCGGCGTGCTCAACGACGGTGGCAGCTTGATCAGCCTCGCTGGCCCGCCTGCGGTGACGCTGCCGGAAGGCCGCGACCTGAGCGCTCGGTTCTTCATCGTCGAGCCCGAGCGCTCGCAGCTCGTCGAGCTCGCGAGGCTCGTGGATGACGGCAGGCTACGCGTCGAGGTGGCGGAGGTGTTCCCCCTTGAAGACGCCGCGGCTGCCTACGAATACGGGCGGACAGGGCGCCGCCGCGGCAAAGTCGTCGTGCAGGTCGAACGATCGTGACGATCATGTGACCCGCCACCTTCAGTCGCCCGCCCACGCGCCGACCGACTCGAACTCCAGGGGAACGTCGATGAGGATGAGCTCCGCGCCGACGTCCGTGCTAAATCCCAGCTCGGTTTCGCCGGTGATCTTTGCGGCGTCGCCCGTA
>Ga0070698_100001225_pt1 | contig 28536 bp, 21 predicted proteins | sample KBSK1502metaG_FD_65477 | JGI IMG/M metagenome (GOLD analysis project Ga0070698, IMG submission 65477) | Corn, switchgrass and miscanthus rhizosphere microbial communities from Kellogg Biological Station, Michigan, USA - KBS K1-50-2 metaG | ecosystem: Host-associated > Plants > Roots >...
TGGGCCGAAGTCGACCTGGAGCAGGGTCTGCTGCACGTCCGCTATCAGCTCTCGCGCGGGCGGGTCGACCAGCCAGCGCGGCGGGTGCGGCTCAAGACCCAGAACGCCGTCCGCGACATCCCGCTCCTCCCCCAGCTGACGGCCCTGCTCAAGCGGCACAAGCTCGCCTCGCCCTTCTCGGCGCCCGGCGACTACGTCTTCTGCACCGCGCTCGGAACGCCGCTTGGCTACCGCAACGTCGAGCGCCGCGGCCTGCGCCGGGCGGCGGAGCAGGCGGGCCTGAACGGCGAATGCCAGCCACCGTTGCGGGTGCACGACCTGCGCCACACCTTCGCCAGTCACTTGATCGTCGACCTGCGGCTCGATATCGCCCAGGTCAGTCGCATCCTCGGCCACGCCCGCCCGAGCATCACGCTCGACACCTACACACACCTCTTCGATCGGGCCGCACACGCCGCCGATATTCGGGTTCGGATGGCCCGCAGCGAGTTCGGGGCGCTCTTGGTCCTCCCGGAAGCCGAGCTTGCGTAGAGCCGAAACCGGCGCGAGGTCTTCGAGCGACGTGCCGCAGGCTATGACGTCGGCAAGCTGATGCGGTTCCTGCGCGATGCCGGCGCCGTCAGCGCGTACACCGGCAAGGCGTTCACCAAGTCCGGCCTGCGGACGATGATCTCCAATCGGACGTACCTCGGCGAGATCTCCGTGCAGAACGGCAAGAAGGGTCAGCCGCGTGTCATCTCCAACTACCACCCACCGATCGTCACGCCGCAGCTCTTCGAGACGGCGAACGCCGTCAAGGGCGCGTTTCATCCCCGGGATCGTTCCCTGACCGACCAGGTACGGCTGCGCGGACTCGTCTGGTGCGCGACCTGCGGGCACCGGGTCAAGATCGGCGGCTACACAGCCGGAGGGAAGCGTGTCGCCAACTACGTGTGCACCTACGGCGACTGCCAGGCCCACGCAGCGATGACCGCCACCAAGCTCGATCGCTACGTCGAGAACCTTCTCGTGCAGGCAGCCGTCGCGAAGGAGCCGCACCTCGCGGCTGTGATCGAAGGCGACAGCCGCTACACCGACGCGCTTACCGCCGTCGAGGAAGCGCAACGGCTGCACGACGAGCTTCGCGACGACCTCGAAGCACAGCGCGTACTCGGGACGAAGGACTGGCTCGCGGCGCTGAAGGTTCGCAAGGAGGCTCTCGCCCTCGCTCGACAGGAGCTCGCCAAGGTGCGACCGGCGAACGGCAACGGCAAGGGCGACCCGAACCGGAGGATGACTTACGAGGAGTTCATGGAGGAGTACGAGCGCGAATCGAATGCGCGCTTCATCGAGCGCGTCGTGCTCAAGCCGAACCCGAAGGGCAAGGCAGGGCCGAAGGTCGATCCAGCCGAACGCATCAGGTCTACTTCTCAGGCGCGACCAAGCCCTACAAGCCAAAGTACGGGAAGGTCTCGAAGAAAGACGCCGTGATCATCGAGCGGCACATGGCTGAGGTCGCCGCTCGCTGATCATTCGAAGCGACCGATGTCGCCTTCCCTATCAAACGCGACAGCGGTGCTTGTATTGACGCGTTGCCCGTGGTATTGGTCGTCGGCCGTCCGCTCATCGCGGAGTGGCAAGCGTGATGAAAGAGGTCGGGGGCGGCGGCGAGCCGTGAAGCCCGCCGCCGCTGACGAGTCGAGGCCCTAGCTCAAGGCCGCACAGATCGCGGCCGCAACCGCGTCACCGGAGTGGAAAATTCCGTGTTGAACCTGCACGTCGCCGCCGGCGACGAGCGGGATCTCCGCCCCGTCAACGGATGCAAACCCGATGACGGTCGCATTGACGATGACCAGTTGACCCGCGTCCGATGCGATGTAGCCGGGGACGTGGCCGAACATGCCGCTGATCGTGACCGTCGCCGACCCTCCCAGGATCGCACCGGCCCCGTAGTCGGTCTCGATGGAAAGGGAGTTCCGGAAGCTGAACGAGTTCCCGTTGCCGGAAAACGTGACCACCGCGCCCGGCGTCGTGTCGTGCTCCCGCACGACGAGGCCCGCGTCATTCAGCCAGAGCGTCACGTCGGCGGTGCCGCTGTTCGTCAGGGTGACATCGAACGCGCACAGGTCCCCAGCTGGGATCGTGAAGGAGTTCGAGATGTCGAGGTTTGTGAGATGTACCGGTGGTGCTGCCTGGCTCGCGGCAGCTGTCGCACCGGCGACCACCAGGACCAGCGCCGCAACTGCTACTCGCCGCAGGACCCACCTGGTCATTCGGGGTTTGCGCCGCATTTCTCCTCCTCCCCTTGTGAGGGGCCGCTGCCGCCGCCTGCCGCAACGCCTGGCCTTCGTCACCCGAGGCGGAACCTGCCACCTCGAAGAACTAGGACTCTAGCTTCGTACGAAGCGGCATAAAATTCAAGGGCCGGGCGTCGAGCCGAACGCCCGTGGCGCTTCGGATGAGTACGAGCTTGTCGTGTTGTGACTCAAAGGCGACAACCCAACCAGCAGGTCGGTCATGGGCTCCTAAGTGAGTGTGTCCGAACACACTGGCGTTCTGATGGAAAAGGTCGCCTTCTGGTGGAACTGCGACAAGAGCACGTGGACCCTGCTTGACCTTTCGTCGCAGCCGCATCAAGCTTGCCGCTAACTGCCAAGGACTGCGGCGGCAGGCCCGTCTTCCTCGGCCAAAACTCTCCGGGGGGAGAGGGAGGCAGCATGAGCTATCTACTTCGCGGACGACTCAGTCTCGTTCTGTTGTTCGCGCTCGCGTTCGCCGCAGTGGTGGCGCTGACGGCGATGCCGGCCGGGGCCAGGTCCCGGGGTGTCAACGGGCAGATCGCCTATGACAACGATATCGGCGTCTTTACCGCGAACCCCGACGGAAACCACGCGCGCCTACTTGTTCCAAACACGAGTGTCGGTGACTTCTCGCCGGACGGCAGCAAGCTCGCCGTTGGGTACCTGACCGACGACGGCAGGATCGGGACCGCGATTCTCAACGCGGACGGGACCGGGTACACGCCGTTCCCGATCGGCGACCCGACGCTGAACCTTGGCTGCGGAACGTGGTCACCGGACGGCAAGCGGCAGGCCTGCGAGACCTGGGATGACTCCAACCCCGCTCGAAACGGCGTCTACACGATCTCGTCCGCGGACGGAAGCGGCCTGACCCGCGTCACCTCGAATCCACTCGGCGGCCACGACATCCCTGGCTCCTACTCGCCTGACGGCAAGCGCATCGTGTTCATCAGATACGACGCCGACGGCAACCCTGCCGGGGCATTCGTGGTCAAGACGAACGACGGCCAGCTGCGCCAGATCCTGCCCGCGAGCGCCGAGCTCAACGGGGGCGTCCAATCGGACTGGTCACCCCAGGGCAACGAGATCATCGTCTCCCTCCACGTCACCCCCGACGTTCGCGGCTCGATCTGGGTCGTGCACTCGGACGGGACCGGACTGCACGAAATCCACATCCAAGGCCTCGCCTGTGGCGGATCTGTGTTCGACCCCAACGGTTTCGGCTGCCACGGGGTCCGCTGGTCGCCCGACGGCAAGAAGATCATCTTCGCCGCCAACTCACCGGCGACCGGCAGGGACATCTACACCGCAAACGTCGACGGCGGCGGCCTGAGCCGGGTGACCTTCGACGGCAATGACGACGACCCCTATTGGGGCACTCACCCGCCGACCGGGTAAACAGATCAGCACGAGCCTTGGACTGCGGGCGGTTCGTGAGGGCCGCCCGCTCGGCGTTATGTTGCGTTCTGCGGGGAGAGCGACACCAAGGGCCGGCATCATTTGGAAGCGGCCCAGCGCGCCCGGGTCCGACCCCCCGTGCGGCGGCCTTGTCGCAGATTTACAGGAATTCGGCACGAGCTGCGCGTCGTCTTCCGTATGAAGGACGACATAACCCGCTAGGCCGCTTCAACGACTAGGACAGGGTCATCGTCCGGCTCAGGGCCGGGACGGACCGCGATCACGCGGAGCGTCCGGCTGCCTCCGAGCGGGATAGCGTCACTGGGCTTCCAGTTAGGCACGGCGGTTGCGAACGTCGGCGGATCGGCGCGCGAACCGTCCTCGTGCTCCAGCGTGAAGGTGAAAGGCATTCGGTCCCTCCCTCGTCATCGGCTGGGGCCGAACGGCTGGTTGCACCCTAGTGGAGTCAGAGGGTCGTCGCGTCGTCCCCGTGGCGGCGCGCCTCCCTGATCGGGCGTGAGAGCGGCCCCTGGAGGACGCGTAAGGCCGATTCCAGCGGGTCAGGCGTTCAGCCCTGGGGATCGACCCGCGTCGCGCGCGCCCACGCGAGCGCCGCTTGTATCACGCTGGAGATCTCGCAAGGCGATCATAGCGCGTTGCCATCAAGCAGGATCGTGGCGATTGTTCGATTCGGCCACAGCAACCGGACAAAGGAGACGACATGGCCAGCGCCACTCTGAAGAAGGCGGCGAAGGATCTTCTCGCGGATCCGATCGTCAAGGCGTTTCGCTCGGGCAAGGGCATCGAGACCAAGGCCCACGCCGAGGGCAAGTACAGACGCGTCATCAAGGACGGCGTGACGATCGCCTGGTTCGCTCCACGCACGAAGCAGGGCACGGTCGCGCTTCATTCGCTCAAGCCGCAGGTCGAGCGCGCGATCGGCGGCAAGATCGTCAAGGTCGACGACAGGGGCGCGGCTGCGATCGGCAAGAAGCTCGCGGCCGTCAAGGTCGAGGCCAAGAAGACGAAGGCGGCGAAGCCCGGCGACGCCCGGACGGACGCGACGCGCGCGGCGGCGCGCATGGCGGCGGCGCCCGCTGATCCGCGCGATGAGCCCGCACCGTCGGGGCGCAGGGCTCGCGCGCGTGCCGAGCGGTATCCCGATGAGGTCAACGCTTGACGTCCTGGTTCGAACCGAAGGAACGAGAGCCCCGCAGCCGCGGGGCTCTCGTCGTTCATAGGGAAGGAGGCACCATGACTCGCATCTACGGCGGCCTTCGCATCGGCCGCAGGCTGTACGTCGGTGCGCGCTTCAACCCGAGCGTGCATCTGCCCGTGTGGGCGATCGTGACGGCGTTGCCGCTTGCGATCGTCTGGGCGCTTTGGAGCCCGACCGTCGCGGTCGTGCTCTGGCTCGTCTTCGTCCTGCCGGTGTGCATCATCGGCGGGCTCGTCGCGAAGTACGGTGGTCGGTGATGAAGCGCGCGCTTCGAATCGCAGCCGACCAGCGGGACGCCGAGGCGATCGGCCGGCGCGTGGGGTTCGAAAACTCCGTCACTCGCAGTGTCGGCCTTCATGCGGCGGCTTTGTATTCGTTGATGAGGCCGCCGAGCAGCTCGTGTCTCTCGATGTGCCGTATCGGTGCGCAGGCAGGCGCTGAGCCGGTTCGTCGGGCGGTTGGAGCAAGAGTGATCGGTGCGGTCTGTGCCGGTTGTAATGGGCCGTGTAGACGCGGAGCACGTGCTCGAGCTGGCGCCGGTTAACGATCAGGATCCGGTCGAGGCATTCACGCCGCAGCGTGCCGACCCAGCGCTCGGCATAGGCGCTGGCGTTCGGGGCTCGGATCGGCGTGCGGACGATCGTGATGCCTTCGCTACCGAAGATCTCGTTGAAGCCGCCGCTGAATTTGCTGTCGCGGTCGTGGAGCAGAAAGCGAAAGGACTGCCCGCGGTCAGCGAGCTGCATCACTAAGTTCCGGGCCTGCTGCGCGATCCAACGGCCATTCGGGTTGCTCGTGCTTGCGATGAACTCGATGCGTCGGCGCTCGAGCGAGACGAAGAAGAGGACGTAGATGCGGGTCAGCCAGATGGTCTCGACGGTGAGGAAGTCGCAGGCCAGCATCGTTGCCGCGTGCTGGCGCAGGAACTGCCGCCAGCTGGCGCCGTCGCGTTCGGGCGCTGGGGGCAGCTCGTGACGGATCAGGATCGCACGCACCGAGCTCGCCGAAACCTCGATTCCAAGCCCGCGGAGCTCGCCGACGATGCGCCGATAGCCCCAGGCCGGGTTGTCCCGGGCGAGGCGAAGGACGAGGCCTTGCACGTCGCGCTCGATCGTCGGCCGACCCGGTCGCCGGTGCGGATACGTCCAGCGGCGCGCGACCAGTCGTTGGTGCCAACGCAGCAGCGTGCGCGGGCTGACCGAGAAGACCACCCACGCGTGTCGGGGAAGAGAACGACTCAGCGCCGCTAGCAACAGCCGGTCCGCCTGCCGCAGCCGCGGCCGCTGCGACTGGCGGCGCAAGATCGCCAGTTCGTGCCGCAACACCAGGATCTCCAAGTCCTTCGATCTTGGCGACCGACAAACGAGCACCACCAGCTCGACCAGACGCCGAACGACCCAATAGACGAGCGACCAGAGCAATCGCGACCTCCAGAGGACGAGAATCGCCGACGCTACCCAACCGCCAGCTCAACACGACTTGGTTCGGGTGACCGAGTTTTCGAACCCCACGCGTCGAGCGTCGCCTCGTCTGCCCAATGCACATCTTCGAGCACGAGAACGGTTGGCAGCCGTGTCGCGAGTTCGTGCAATAGCGCCGTAGCAACCTGGTGAGGACTTGCGCCGCTCTCGACACGCTCCTGAAGCTCACCTCCCGCGAGCTGCGCGATGTCCAGTAGCGGCCCGAGCGGACGCGGGGTGATTAAACGCATCGCTAACCCCCCAGAGAACGCGCGTGGAATCCAGGCATTGCTCGGAAAACCGGCGCAAGAGCACGGTCTTGCCAACACCTGCCTCGCCCGCCACAAACAGTAGTCGTCCCCGCGAGCTACCACGCACCTGCGCGAGGGCATCTTCAAGCGTCCCGAAGGCATGGGCCCTTTCGAGCAAGTCGCCCGGATTGCCTGAAGCTGCGCGTCCGGCTCGCACGAGCGATTACGTCAACACCAGGTCAACAGGGCTCCGCTACGCGGACCGATCTCGGCAGAGGATATTTCGCTTACGGATACCGCCTTGCGAGCTCGCCCGAGAGCACGCGAACCTGGCTGGATCCACTTTTAATCCCAAGGCCGCTGGTTCGAATCCAGCCCGGCCCACTCAGCCTGAGAGATCACGAGAATCGAGGCGCTGAGAGGTCAGCGCGTCCGAGATGGCCCGAAAGCAACAGCACACGCCGAATCCCAAGGTAAGGGGACGAGGTCGTGCGCCCCTCGGGTGCGGGAATCAAAGGGAAACGGTGATCTCGAACCATTGGCGCACCCGTCGCCGCCACCACAGCGTCAACATGTCGACGCGGGGTGGCTGCGGCGCTCAGCCGAAAAGGGCGCGCGTCGGGGTTGCATCTTCGGACAAAGGTCCCGCGGATCCTTGACGGCGGCATGAGCTGCCCACGTGCCCTCGGCCCGGTGGCTTAGAGCTGGACCGTAAGCAGGACGCGTTTCGCGCTCGGCATCCAGACCGGATCGCCCCAGAAGGACGTCCATCGCTCGGCCATCAGCACGCGGACGCGGCCGCTGTTCGCGTTCACCGTCTTGAGGCGCAGGCTTCCCGGAACGACACAATCGCGAACCTCGATCGTCCCGGGCACGCCGCAGCCGCCATGGTTCCTAGCCTTGCCCTCCACGTAGGCGATGAGATGGCCCTTCGGCGCCCAGGCCTGGCCGACGACGAATTCACCCTTCCGCGACAGCCGCCGCCTTCCCTTCCCATTGCTCCCGATCGTGAACAACCTGCCGTCGCGGATGAACGCGAACCGATGGCCGTCGGGCGACCAGCTCGGGTCGCCGCCTCGGGTGAGACGCCGCATCTGCGTCCCGTCGGCGCGGACGACGTAGATCCCCAGGCGGGGCGCCGTCCGTTGTACGCCCCCGAATGCGAGCTCGCCGCCCCTTGGCGACCAGACGGGCCTGAGGTCTCCTAGGGGGAACGCCGTCAACTTGACCGCTGACGAGCCATCCGGAGACGAGATCGTGACGCCCGACGGCCCACCGAGATCGTTGGGCCCGGTCCAGTTCTCGTAGGCGATCCGGCGGCCGTCGGGCGACCAGGCGGGCGCGCGAGCGTTGCGCGCGATTTCTGTCAGACCGCTCCCGTCCGCGGCGACCGTGAGCAGGTGCCAGCCCGCGCAGTAGTGCGAACACCCTGGATCCGGATTCGCCAGGTACAGGCCGTCGAACGCGAGCCTGTCACCCCTGGGCGCCCACGACGCCTGGCTCCACTCGAGGTCCTCCGCCACCTCGATGCCGCCGCCGGCGGTCACGAGGCGCACGGCGCCGCCGTTAGCGTCCATGGCGTCGAGGCCGCCGCCGATGCGATTGGTGAAGAAGGCGATCCGCCCGTCGCGTGCAACCGCGGGGTTAACGTCCCAAGCGGGGTCGTGTGTCAGGTTGGTCTGCCGGCCGGCCAGATCGACAGAGAAGATCTCGACGGTAGACCACTCGCTCGCGGCGCGGCTGGAGCCGGTGGCGCCGCCGAGCGAGAGCACGAGCACGAGGAGTAGCAATCGATACATGCGCCTGCCGATCATTTCGGACCGTCAGCTGCCCGGAACGCGGGAGGCCCGTCGGGCAACCGCAGAGCGCGAATACGCGCATGCCCATGCAGGAGATCGTCGTCGCCGGGGCCGATGTTTTCCGCCCAGGCTACGCGGCGCCCCGAGACGGAGAGGTCGAGCGGCTTCGCTGCTGCTCGTGCGAGCATAAGCACTCGCCGCGAGCGCACGTCGAGCTCCGAGATCGTCGAGCCGATGCGGAAGACGACCCAGTGCGCGTTCGCACCTGCGACCGAGAAGTCGGCGCCGCTTCCTACCGGGACAATCCCCAGCTCCGCTCCGGTCCGTCTGTCGAAGAGCGTGACTTGATCGACCCCGGACGCGATGCTACCGACGGCGGCGACCCCTCCTGCGAGCGCGATGCCGCGCGGAAGTCCGCGCGCTTCGAAGGTGGAGATCAGTCGCCCTCCGGCCGAGTGGACCGCCGCCCGGCTACCCCACTCGTTCGACTTCGTGAAGGTCAGTGGATGCAAGTTGCCGCCGTCAGCGTCGATGAGGTACAGCTCGAGTTGCTCTTGGCCTTCGCTGTTGAGGATGTCGTCTCGGGTGCTCGCGAAGAGGATCACCCTGCCGTCCGGCGACCACTTCGGGTCCTCGTCGGGCCCGGCGGTCAGCCGACGCAGGCCGGCACCGTCAGCGCCGATCACCGACAGACCGCGGCCGTCGTTGAAGACGATCTGCCTGCCGTCGGACGACCAGTCGGGCTCGCCCCCAGTTGCAGTGCCAAGCTGATGCTGGTCGCTGCCGTCCGCCTTCATCACCTCGAGAGCCCCACCGGACCAGTAGGCGATCTGCTTGCCGTCGGGCGACCATGCGGGCGACGAGGCCCCTAAGAGCGCGCTCGTCAGCGATTGGACGTTCGTCCCGTTCGAGTCCATGACGAAGATCTGCGGGCGATTGGCTGCGATTTTCGTGAACGCGATCTTCGTCCCGTCCGACGACCAGGCCGGGCTTTGGCCTTCGGCGAGATCGCGCGAGCCGGAGCCGTCGGCGTTTGCAACCGCGATCTCCCAGTGCGCGCCGGCGCCCGTAACGAAGTAGTCGTAGACGATCTTCGTCCCGTCCGGAGACCAGTCGAGCGAGCGGCGGTTTCGCCCGTCGGCGGTCAGGTCGCGCCGGGCTGACCCGTCCGCGTTCATCGCCGCGAGCTCGGCTGGCCTGATGTCGCCGGCGCGTGAGAAGTGGCCGTCGAGGAAGGCGATCTTGCTGCCGTCGGGCGACCAGTCCGGCGCGTCCAAGCAGCCGCAGCCGTCGCCCGGCCGCAGCAGCTGGCGAACGGCTGCCACGCGGCCGTGCGCGACGTCGATTGCGTGCGGATCGTGAACGTTGAACAACGGCCGTGCGCGCCTGCGCAGGATCCGTTTGACGGCGGCCACCCCGGGCGCGTAGTAGACGAGCAGTTGACCCGCGCCCGCGAACAGCGGGGTCGGCGCCGGATAGCCGTTCCCGAGTTCCCAAGAGAACTGCAGCTTGTCGACGACCCGCTCTCGGCGGTCGCCGGCAGTCGCGCTCGCGATCCGCAGGGCGCATTCGCTGTTTCCGCAGCTGCCCTCCTCCCAGGCTGCCGAGCGGCTCGCCAGGGCGAGCTGGCCAGGCCAAAGGTCGAAGCCGCAACTGATCCGCGAGATCGTCGCGGTGCGGCCGCTGTGGAGCGTGCGAATGTGCAGGTCGTAGCCACAGCGGCGGAGAGGGCCGACCCACGCAATCCGGCCGCGGTCCTGCGCAAACGCTCTGATCGGGTAGTCGGTGGCAAGCAGCGTCCGCGGACGAGCGGCCGAGTCTGAACCCGGCACGTTCAGGTCCTGCGCCACGCCCCCGTTGAACTGAGTGCTGGAGGCACGGCCGAGGTCGGCGGTGCCGAGCAGAGGGAGCAGGAGTGCGAAGAGGAGCAAGCGGTAGCTCGGCCTGAGGCAAGTCTGCTCACCGCTGAGGTTGGCCTGTGCCCTTGTCGTCGGCCGCGTCATTACCTGGCGACCACTTGCAAGAACTCGGTGACGTTGCTCTGCCGTATACCCGCATCCGTGCCGCCGCCGAGTGCATACAGCCGGCTGCCCACGGCGGCCGCGGCGAGGCCGTAGCGGCTGACGAGCAGGTCGGGCAGCCGGCGCCACCTGCGCAGGCTGAGGTCGAAGGCGTACACCGACTCCGCAGGAAGGACGCGCGTGCTCCCGATCCCGCCGATGCTGACGACGAGGCTGCCGAGCGCGGCCACCGCGTTCTCGCTCAGAGCCGCCGGCGCCGGCGGCAGCGCGCGCCAGCGGCGGGCGGCCGGCTCGTAGACATCCGCCTGCCGAGTCGCGGTGCGGAGGGAATGTTTGCGGCCGCCGATCGCGAAGAGCCGTCCTCGCGCTGCGGTGACCCCGAGGTAGGCGCGGGCGCCGGGGCCCGGCGCGTCCGTCCACCGATGCCGCCGCAGGTCGAAGACGAGCATCTTGCGCGCAAGCCCCCGGCCGCTGACGCCGCCGACCACGTAGAGCCTTCCGGCGAGGATCGCGGCCCCTGCCGCGGCGCGAGCCTCGGGCAATCGCGGGAGGCTGCGCCAGCGCCTGCCCGCGAGGACGAATGCTCGCCGCGTCGGTCTGCTTCCCCGATCAAAGCCGCCGACGACGAAGATCCGGCCGGCCGTCGAGGCCGCGCACGGATACGACAGGGCGATCGGGAGGCTCGGCAGGAGCCGCCAGCGTCCCGTCCGGGGATCGAGGGCGACGACCTGGTCGGTGGCGTGGACCCCGAGCGAGTCGGCCAGCCGGCCGCCGACGAGCACGATCTCGCCGGCGCGCGCGACCGCAGCGGCGCCTGCCCGTTCGAGTGGGAGGACGGGGCCACGGTGCCAGCCGCGCACGAGCGAGGCGACGACCCAGGTGCGACCGCCGTCGGTCGATCGGAAGACCTCCTGTAGGGTGGTGTCGCCGTCGGGGTAGGAGATCCAGAGGACTCGCAGCGTCAACCTCGGCCACGCGGTCGAGAAGGCCAACGCATCGGGAACGAGCAAGAAGCCCGGTGGAAGCTGCGGGTTCGGAAGGTCGCGGACGGTGGTCGAAGCGCCGTCTCGCACTGCGACGGTCAGACCGCCCGCTTTTTGAAAGAGCGCGGCGAAGCCGGTGGGCAGCAGCGCCAGCTGGACGAGGCGAGCGGCGTCGACAGTCAGCACCGGGACGGAGCGCATGCCCACGTCGACGGGCAACCCAGCGCAGACGTTGCCGCGCCATTCGCCAACGCAGGTCACCTCCCCGACGGGAGGCCAGCCCTGCACCTGGTAGACCGTACCCCTCTGCATCTGCGCCCAGTAGAGCCGACTGCCGCGGCCGTCGATGACCGAGCCGGAGCAATCGACAACCGAGCTCGGAAACCAGTGGGCGCCGTTGTCGCGCGTCCAGTAGATCCAGCAGCCGTACTTCTCGACGACGCTGATGATTCCGGCGCGGATCGAGGTCCTGACGGCCGCCGGGAAGCCGTCGTAGTCCCCACCGGGAAAGTCTCCCCCGGAGAAGATCGACCGCCACGTCTTGCCGCCGTTCTCGCTCGCGCAGACCCCGAAGGTGACCCGACCGACCGTTGGGCAACGCCACCCTCCCCGGTCCGCCGCCCACCCTTCACCCGCCACCCAGCCGTGGCGGGCGTCCGCCCAGGAGACGACTGCGTACACCGGCCTGCCGCGCACTCCGGCAACGGCCCCGCTGAGGCCAAGAGTGAGCGCGAGCGCCAGCACGCCCCCGATGAACGTGACACCCGATCGCGCCTCTGGCGACCACGGGACGGTCCCAAACTTCCGCGCCCACACGAACGACCGGCAAAACCGAGCCGGTCGGTTCATGGGCGTGGGAGCCATGCCGGCACCGTGTCGGGCCAGGGGCCGCTCGTGAGCTGCTGCTCGCCGCTGCCGTCGGCGTTGATCGTCCATAGGTCGCTGTCGCTGGTTGGCCCCCTGAGCTCTGCCGGGACGTGCCAGCGGACGAAGACGATCTTCGTCCCGTCCGGCGACCAGGCAGGCTCGTCCGCGCCTCTCGCCGACGGCTCGTTCAGTTGCCGAAAGGCGCTGCCGTCGAGGTTCATCACCGCGAGCTCGCGGCCGCCGAGCGCCAGCTTCGTCGAGTCCGGTGACCAACCGTACGGCTCGCAGTTGCATGAGTCGGGCACGTCGAGCAGCTGCAGGCCGCTGCCATCGGGGTGCACCAACAAGCGGACCGAGAGAAGCCAGCTCCCGTCCGGCGACCAGGCCAGGTGCCCCGCTCCGTTGCCAACCTGAATGGGCGAATCGGGGTTCGTCACCTGGTGGACCTGACCTCCACTCGCCCCGACCGTGAAGATCTGGAAGTCGCCAGAAGACGGTGTCGAGGTTTGGCGCAGAAACGCGAGCTGCGTCCCGTCCGGCGACCAGGCCGGGGAGGCGTCGGGCAGATCGCCGGAGGTCACCTGCCGCTGGTCGCTGCCGTCGAGCCGCGCCGTCCAGATGTTCGAGTCGCGGACGAAGGCGACCCGCGAGCCGTCGGGTGAGACCTGCCCCAGCGGAGCATTGTCCGGCGCAACCTGTCGCAGGCCGCTGCCGTCCTGCTCGAAAGCGAACAAGTGCGTGGCTTGCGGGCCATGGCTGGCGAAGACCAGGCGGTCGCCGGCCCACGCGATCTGACAGACCGGCAGGTCGATCGCCACCCGGCAGACGTCGAGATCGCTCGCCTCACTCGTCACCGGCACGGCAGCCCGCTGCGGCGGAGAGACCACGCGCACAACACCGTCGCCGTCGACGAAGGCGAAGTGGCTCGAATCGGGCGACCAGAGGAGGGGCGAGTACGGCGACATGGGCGCGGCTCCGCTGACGCGTCGCAGCCCCGTTCCGTTCGAACGGACGAAGTACGTGCCTTCGGCGCCGCCGAAGGCAATCCACTTGCCGTTCGGCGACCACGCTGAGCGGCGGACGTCGTAGACGAAGCGCCGGATGCGGCGGGCGTCGTGTCGCCCAACGTGGACGACGTACAAGCCCTGGCGTCGGCCGCTCGCGCGGAAGAAGGCGATCCGACGGCCGCTCGGCGACCACGTCGGCGCAGTTTCGGGAATCCGCCTCAGCGTCCAGCGGTGACGGCCGAAGGGATCCATCGTCGCCGGGTAGACGGTCGGGTAATCGCCTTGCTCGCCTCGCTTGCCGCGGTCGTAGAGGAGACGGCGGCCCCGCGGTGCCCAGTTCTCGAACAGGCCTCTGACCCCGCCCGTTTCCTGCCCGCTGTCCGCGCGCGCGACCGAGAGGGTGCCGCCTTCGATGCAACTCCAACTCGCGGACGCGACGAAGCGCCCGTCCGCCGAGAAGCGCACGGGACCGAGCAAGCCATAGCCGAGCTGCCGCGGACGCCCGTCGGGCAGATCGAGCAGGTAGTTCCCATCTGCCGGGGCGAGGCAGATCGCGGGGCCGGGGAAGACGACGCGCACGGCGAGTGTCCGTCCCGTCGGCGACCAGGCCAGGTCGCCGAGCGCGCCCGCTCCCTGGTCGTCGGTGATGCAAGGTCCGGCTGGTAGCGAGGCCTGCGGGCAGACGCGATGCGCGTCGCCGCCGTCGGCGTTCATCACGTAGAGCGCCTCGTAGCCGTCGCGGGTACTGACGAAGGCGATCTGCCTTCCGTCGGGCGAGACGGCGGGCGACTCGTCGGCGGCCGCGTTGTTCGTCAAGTCGAGGCGCCCTGTGCCGTCGGCAGCAACGGAGTAGATCTCCGGGAGGAAGTCCGGGGCGCGGGAGCCGACGAAGTAGATCGGCCCGTTCGCAGCCGGCGTGGCCACCGCTCCGCCCGCCCCGAGCGCGAGTGTGAGCGCCGCGACCGCGGCAGCAACAGTGCTTGTGCGCGTCAGAACGAGACGGCTGCGCAGAAGCACGGGATCGAGTCCGAGCAACCTGCGCTTTCCTCCGTTGGCAAGCAGGCTGTGCGTCCCGGCCACCCGAAACGAGAGTCGCGCAAGGAAACGACCGCCCGCCGCCGGACGCGGTGGCTCCGTCTCGAGTGACGGCCGCAGCCGCGCGAGCGCGATCTTGACCGGGAAGGTCCAGGCGCCGGTGTTGGGGGCGAATTCGCGGTAGGAGCCGCCTAGCGAGGTGACCTCCCGAAGCTGGAGGCTGAACGCAAAGCCATTCGTGTCCCGGAGCCGATGACGGTCGACCGAGATCACGATTCGGTGGTCCAGAAGCTTCGCCTGGACGCGTCGCCCCGGAAGCTCGTGGAAAGCGTTGTTCTTGCAGGCCGAGAGCGAGGCGGAGTCGATGCCGTCCGGCCGGACGTGGGGGTAGATCGCGTAGGCGAAGCCGCAGCCGCCGAGCGACTCGCCGGTCGCAGGATTCTGGTCGGTATGGAGGATGAGATCGAGGTCGTCGTCGTCGTCGTTGCCCTCGTAGCGGTCATCGAAGGCAGCGTCGAAGGTGATCGTCCCGGCATCGCCGTTGTTGACCCGGATGTCGGTGAGATCGCGCGTGCAGCAGGTGACATCGCCGAGCGGGTCGTGGAAGGTTCGTCTGTTGGCAGACCGCGGACGAGCTCGCGAGCAGCAACGGAACCAGGGCGCCAATGACGTACCGCCACCCGTGAGGCCGTTGCGATCTTCATCGCTCTCCAGAAGCGTGGCACACGAGAACGCAACGTCCACCGGTCACGCGCCCGAAGAAACGCGCGCCAGGAAGCATGCACTCACACGGCCGTTACGCGGTGACGCACAGCTCCTCGTCCCTACCTGATCACGAGCCGAGCACAGCTCAGGTTGCTCTTGTTTCGGGCGGCATCGACGGAGCGAACGCAGAAGCGGAGTCGGCCTCGCACCGTGCGCGGTACCCGCCAGCGGACGTCGTAGAGCAAGAAGGGGTTCGCGTCGCCGAGCGAGACCCGGATCGTCTTCAGGAGCCTGCTCCGGCGGTAGACCCGAACGGTGTCGGCCGTCACGCCGCGGCCGTCGGCCGCCCAGTACACGAGGCTGGCCACCCTCCCGTGCGTGCCGCGGGACCGAAAGGCGCGGTCGACCGGTGCACGGGTGTCGGGCCCGAGGTCCGGCGGAGGCTTCCCAGCGACTTGCTGGTAGTTGAAGGTGCGGATGTCCGGGGCCAGGTCGGCGTCTCCGTTGGAGGTCTCGCTGAAGGCGGCGAGGTTGAAGCCCGCATCCGGAGCCAGTCCGACATCGGCGGCGCTGACCGACAAGGTGACGAATCCCGCCCCGGAGCTCGCCTGGAGCGAGGCGGGCGGGGGCGCCGGCGAGAACTGGTCGCCGCTCGCGCGGGCGAAGCCGACCATGTTCCCCTTGAAGCGGATCCCGGCCTCGGTGCCGTAGTAGACGGTGCCCGTGTCCGGATTCTGGTCGAGATCGAGCACGACGCCGACCTCGTCCGCCGGCCCGAGTGTGCGGCCGCCCGCAAAGGTCAGCCGGATCGTGATCGTGCCGGCCTCGTCGTTCGAGACGTCGAGCTGCGTGATGTCGGGGGCCCGGCCCGCGTCCGCCGTTCGATCACTGAAAGACGCGGAGTTCGCAGCGCCGGCGATCCCCGCGAGAACGAGAACGGCGGCCGCGGCGAGGGGGAGCGCTCGAAGCCACCTTCGCCTGCGTGTCAGCTTGCCTCTCATTGTCAATCGCATGACGTGCCTCCTAGGGCTCGCTCACGATCCCGGAGGACGACCCGCACGGCCGCCCTCCGGGATCGTTCCTCTCCTTTGCGGCGTCTCGATCGCCACGTCGCCCCCAAGCCAGGGCGTCTACACCGCGGTGACGGTGCAGCTCCCGTTGACGATGACGCCTGGGCCAGAAAAGGCGGGTGGGCCGGGCGTGAAGCCCTCATCGAATGCGACGGGGCCGTTTAGCTCTTCGGCAAACTGGTGGGCGAGTGAGACGGCGAACGTGAAAGTCATCGTGTCGCCAGGATTGGCCAGGGTGACCCCGGTGTGGAAGAACGCCAACGTTTCCCAAGTGCCGTCGGGGTTCTGTGTCGGCGTCGCGTACAGCCCGCTCACGTCGATGGGCGCGCCTTCGTTCAGGGACGACGTCGTCGTCTGGTCTTGCAGCAGGTTCGTCAGCACTCCGCGATTGAAGTCGATGAAGCCGAAGCGGATCACGATCGTCGAACCAGCCGGCACCGTTCTCTGGTGACTCCCGGTGACGCATCCGAACCCGCCGATGGTCACGTCTGCCGCGCTGGCCGGGGCGATGTCGGTCGCGAGCATCGCCGTGGCAAGCGCCACCATTGCCACTACGGCGAGAAGTAGTCGTTTCATTCCTCTGCCCTCCTTGACGCTGCCGTTGTTCAAGCGACCTCCGCAGGATGCGGCAGGGCGCTAACAGGGCTCTAACAGGGGGCGTTTTCTGTGTTTCAAGCCCTATAAGCGGCAACGAGGCGGTGCTACCTTGGCCCTGAGATGGAATTCCGGGTCCTGGGCTCGCTCGAGATCTGGGACGGGTCGAACCAGATCGAGATCAGCGGCGCCAAGCGGCGTGCCCTTCTCGCGCTACTGGTGCTACACGCGAACGAGGTCGTCGGCAAGGACCGCCTTGTCGACGAGCTCTGGGGCGAGCGTGCGCCCCGCACTGCCGCTGCGTCGCTGCACAACCACATCTCACGGTTGCGCAAGGCGCTCGGCCCCGACCGCCTGGTCACGCGTTCATGGGGATACGTGCTGCGCGTCCAGCCTGAGCAGATCGACCTGTACAGGTTCGAACACCTCCTCGAGGACGCCCAGCCGCTCCCCGCGAAGGAGCGCTCGGCCAAGCTCGCCGAAGCGCTCGCGCTCTGGCGCGGCCCGGCACTCGCCGATCTCGTCTTCGAGCCGGCTTTGGAGAAGGAGATTTGCCGGCTCGAAGAGCTGAGGATGACCGCCGTCGAGACACGGATCGATGCCGAGCTCGAGGCGGGACGCAGCGCGGGGATCATCCCCGAGCTCGAGACGCTGATCGCCGAGCATCCGCTGCGCGAGCGGCTGCGTGGACAGCTGATCCTCGCGCTCTACCGGGACGGGCGCCAGGCAGAGGCACTCGAGGTGTACCGCGAGACACGGCGGCTGCTGAGGGACGAACTCGGGCTCGAGCCGAGCCCGGCACTCCGTGATCTCGAGCGCGCCATCCTGCGACAGGACCCATCCCTGGCTCCGACGACGCGACCGCGGGAGCGGCTCCCGCAATCCCGCTGGCGCTGGCCGCGGTCGCCGCTCGTCGCCGTCCCCCTACTACTCCTGCTGGCCGGGGCCGGTGCGGCGGCCGCGATGCTCGCAACCCGCGGTGGACCGTCGGCCGGGCTCGCCGGCGGGGCGCGGCTCGGGACCTTCACCTTCTTGCCGCATATCCCCAAGGCCACCGCGAAGCCGGCTCGTTCCGTGCGCACGACGACCGTGACGACGGTCGCGGTCGCGGCGAAAGCGAGCGGCCGCCGGCCGACGGGCGCACGCACGGGCCGTCTGGTCGCTCGCAGGCTCCCTCGGAAAGATGCGACCGCACAGAGCAAGCCGTCGGGGACCAGCCGGCGGCCGTCCAAGGTCGCGAGGTCGAAGACCGCAACGCCACCCCCGAAGCCGGAGGTGTACTGGCTCGCAGACGACTTCAACGATCCGAGCTTCAACTCAGCGCTCTGGAACCTCCACGGCCACGGCAGCGGCGTCGACGTGGGAGAGGCGACCGGGCAGCTGCAGTTCGACATCGCTGCCGACGTCGTCTGGGATCCGAGCGTCGAGGCCGTCGACCAGCACTACGGAACCAACTGCTACCTGACGGGCGACTTCGACGCCCGGGTCGGATTCCGGCTACTCGACTGGCCGAAGGACGACGGCGTGCTGGTCGGCTTCGGCGTCTACTTCGCGCCCCCGCACGAGGCCTACTGGAGCATCAACCGTCAGGGCGGATCGCAGCCCGGGCTCTCGGAGGGGTATTGGTTCTGGTACGGCAACCGCGGACAGTGGACTCCGTCTCCCGACCTGAACGGTGCGCTGCGCCTGACGCGCGAGAGCGGCGTTCTGAACGCCTACTACCGGCACGCGCGCCGCTGGGCGAAGCTCGGGTCCGGGTTCGCGCCCGGCCCTGCAAGCCTGATCCTCTCGTTCGGCTCGCACCCGGATCAGTTCGGGCATGCTGCCGCGAGCGCCGCATACGACAACTTCCAGGCGACGGCGACGTCGTTGCGCTGCCCGCCAGGCACGCCGGTGCCGCCGCGCCGCAGACCGAAGTGAGCGTGCGGCGGGGCCCCGCCGCACGCCTCGTCATGGCTGAAGTCGACGGACAAGCCGTCGCAGCTCGTCTATCGCCTCGGAAAGATCGTGCGCGGACAGCGTCGGGGCGTCCGACAGCGGTCCGGGCTCAAGCCCACCGGGGTCGAAAGTTCACCACGCTCCCAAGCGGATCGCGAGGAATTCGTCCACGCCGATGGCTGGCTCGTCTGGGCGGCGCTCTACCTGGCGCTTGCGGTTGCCAGCGTTGCGGTACTCGACGCGAGCGGCTCCGGAGCGTGATCGTTTATCGGCACGGTTCTCCTGGTCGGCCTCTGGGTCGGCTCTTTTGCTCACGGCCTGACGATTCGGAGGAAGGCGCTGATGCATCTCAGCATCGCCAGCAAAAGGTCAGGAGCGCACGGCCTCACGCCTGGCCGCACTTGCCTCCATCTTGAAGAGGATGCTTGTCATGGCCGCCGTTGACGACGATCACTGTGGTGTCCGGCCCTGAGATCGATCCGGCGGAGCTACGGTGCGCGAGGGCACTCCCATGCTGTCACTCGCCGCAGGGAGGCCTTCCCACGCACATCCCGTCGTTTGCTATTGAGGCAACGACGCACCTTCGCGCTCGTCCCGCGGAAGGGCATCCGAGCTCTCGGCTGCAGCCCCGAATCCCGCAACGTTGGGTTTGGAAAGCCCTGCTCTCGCGCCGAGTCCCCGCCTATCCCCGCTTAGTCCGCAAGCGCCAAGACCGGCCTGTCACGGCGGAGGTCGCAAGTTCGAATCCCGTCGGTGAGATGTCGACGGGCCGGGACCGAAGGTGTAGCGACCGCGCCTTCCGCAACCCTCGTGCCCGACCGCCCAGAGGTCTCCCAACACTCCCCCAACATGTTGCGGTCGACAACGACCTCTGGTGGTCGTGATCACCAGGCTAAGTGCTGCTTCCCAGTACATCTGAGCGCATCTGAGACCCGAGCGCCTGGCCGTAATCATGCGCTCTCTCCCAAGAAGAAAACCGCCGATTTGCGGCGGTTTCCAGTGGAGCTAGCCGGACTCGAACCGGCGACCTCCTGGGTGCGATGAGAGCCGTCACTGCCACTTGACCAAAACTTGACCACGCGGTGATTTCGGCCGATTTTGTACTCGTTGTGGAAAACGAAAGGCCTACGTTTGCAGGCCTTTTGAAGATGGAGCTAGCCGGACTCGAACCGGCGACCTCCTGGGTGCGATCTCGGCGCTCTCTAGCCCGAAATATGCCTTGGTTAGGCGGTTTCTCGGGCCACAGGACGAACTTCCCCAACAGTCTGCAGCCCGTCTCCAGTAGGACAACGCTTGCCGTCGCGGCCAAGGGGAGCGGCCGGAACGCCGGCCGTTCACGCCGGAGGTCGCGGGTTCGAGTCCCGTCTCTTCCGTCAAAGTCCCTGCAAATCAGAATGTTCTGTTGCTGACTGAGGTGCAACCGACTGCCGGCTTCTCTGATCCCGCATCCATCCCGCGCGGAAATGCCGCCACGAAGCGGGTTCAACCAGCCTCGCGCACCGGCCCACCTGGTGAGACCCCGCCTATATCCCGCAGTCGGATCGCCACTGGCTCACCAACTACGACGGTCTCATCCCGTTCCTCACGGCGCCGCGAATGAGGCTAGGCGATTCCCATGCAGCGACCTTCGCCCGTCGGCTAGGCCCCCACTCTCGAGCCACACACCGTTCTCCAGCGTCTGGCGAACGGCGATCGGCCTGATGAAGTAGCGATAGGGCACTGATGAGGACGCGACCACGCGTACCGTCTCGGAGCCCTCGCACTCAACGGACATTCCGAGCGGGATTAACGGCAGTTCTCTGCTTCCACGCGGAGCGCGGTGATGTACCCACGGATCTCTTGCGTGCGAGCATCCATCGGACCAAACACGTGTGAGGCATCCGGGAGCAATTGCTGGTACATCTCGAGCGCCCGAGGCTTGTCGCCAAGTTGCCAAGTCGCATAAGCGAGATTGTTTCGGGACGTCACGCCGTCGCTGCTTGACTCGAGACCCACGGCTCTATAGACGGCCACCTGCTGCGCAGCCAGTTCGCGCGCAGATTCCCAGTCACCGAGCTGAGCGGCCGTGTGCCCGGCAAGGCCGCGGGCAGAGGAGGTAAGCGGATGTAGCGGCCCTAGGACCTCCTCGAGGTCAGGGATGGCCTCTGAGCACCATCGACGCGCTTCCGCCAAGCGCTCGAGACGGTCGGGGCGTGAAGACATACCTAGACGGTAGTTGTAGTCGCCCAGGTTGATTCGCACATACACGGAAGGGACCTCCAACCTGCCAACCTCACGGTCGAGCTGCGGCAGAAGTTCCTCGAGCGATGCGATCGCTGACTCGGGCTGGCCAATGTCGGCCGTGTAGGAGGCTAGGTAGCTGCGCTGAACGAGCGTCAGAGGATCGGACGCACCCAGGGCCTGCTTCATATCTTCGACAAGCTTCGAGCACAGACCGTACGCCGTTCGGGCGTCGTCGGAACGAGCGATCGCTGCGATCAGGTTCTTCCGGACGGTGAACGAGAGCCTGCTCAGCTTCCCAAGCGCGACCTCCACGTCGGGAAGCAATTCTTGCCACCTCTTGATGGCCGATTGGTCATCGCCGTCCTGCGAGAGCCACCAAGCTAGGTCGTTGCGGCAGTTAAGGACCGCGTGCTCCGTCAACGGTAGGTTGGCGCCCCATCGTTCGAGAGCGCTCTCCAAGAGCGCGACGGCCTCGCGTGGCCGGCCCGTCATACCGATGCACCACGCAGCATCGATCTCGACCAGCAGCCTGCGTACGTCCGTGTTGGCCAAGGAGCGGGCAAGATCCAGATCGGCGTCCGCTCCCTCCGGATCGAAGCGCTCTGCCTCCATCCTCGCGAGATGGCCTGCCGATTGCACCGCGGCATCATCCACCGGAATTGACCCTGCCTTGACCATCGCCACGTGCGACCGGAGCAGCTCCTGTCGGGCTAGTCGGGACACCGACTTCGGATCCCACGGAGTTAGCGCCGCACGCACGATCACTGAGCGGATCATCGCGTTGTCCTCAGCGTCGAACAGTTCGTTCGCACGAGCCTCGGCGACATTCAGCAGTAACGATTCAGAGAACGCGTACAGAGACGCGTCGATCTGTCGCGCCCAGCCGAACGGCGCGACAGCAAGCTCCACGTCATCGGGACTGACGTCCAAAGCGATCGCACGCGCCGCATCGATGATGAGCGTGGGCAGAAACCGCTCTCCGCACCGGGCCGCTACGCCGAGCGTGTGCTGGAGGCCTTGTGGCAGGTCGTGCCAGACATCCGCGAACAGGCTCTGAGCAGACACCGGGAGGGCTTCTACCTCCGCCGGGGTCAGCTTGATTGCACCCGTGACCACCTTTCGTTGTACGCGTGGGAGCGAGAGCGCAAGCTCGAGGGCAAGGGGGTTGTCATAACGGTCGGCCAAGGCAGCGGTGACGTCGGCCCGAGTCGCAGGCGCCTGCTCGACGACGAGTTGTGAGAGGTCTTCATACCGGAGAGGCGCCAGATCCACGCGCGAGATCCGAGCATCGTCGCTCTTCGATCGGAGCCACGCGGGGAAAGGCCAGTCCCTGTCTAGATCATCGAGGTGCGACGGCCAGGCGGTTGCAACGACCAAGACGCGTGCCTCCTTCCCCTCGAGGAGGCTCGACAGGAATCGCACGAGCGAGCGATCGGCGTAGTGGGCGTCGTCCAAGACTATGACGAAAGGAACTGCCTCACTCAACGCTCGGACGGCTGTCGTCAGCTGACTGGCGAAGTCCGGGTGTTCATCTTGGTCCGCGCGGATCAACCGCTGCCCAGATCGCTCCGACCGAAGCTTCATCAACCGATGGATCTTCGACCGCTCTTGTAGGACGACCCGCCCGGCCGACATGACAGCCACCGGTATCGCCACAATAGGTCCCGCAAAGACGGAAAGAAACGGCGCTAGGAGCCCGATAGTCGCCGAACTGACATCAAAAGCATCGCCCGCCATCTTTCTGAAGGACTTCTCGCTCTCGAGCAGCCAGAAGGCGTGGGCATAGACCTGGGCGATACCGTCCGCAAGCACCTGCACATATGTGCCGTCCTGCCTGCGGCCCCCGCAGAGCCCCCACCACAACCACGGCATCGTCTTGCCAACTGGCGAGACCTCAAGAGGGTAGATGCGCTTGCGCCGAGCGAGCGGCTCGGCAGGGTCCCGATGGACAATCTGGTCGGGCCAGTAGGGGAACATCCCCTGATCTTCCTCGGCGAGCCGCGTGTAGAGCTCCTGGAGGACGCGTGTCTTGCCGTGACCCAAGGGAGCGGAGATCGTCCACACTTGGACCCCGCCTTGGTCGCGGACTTGGCGGAAGTCTTCGTGCAAGCGTTCCACCAGTTCGACACGGTCTGATCCGACGAACACGTTTACCTAATCCGACACAGCCGACGGGCGGAAGTCAAGACTGTCCGTACACCTCGCTCCGGGCTCTCGGCCGTCTGCTCGAGAAACGGAATCGAATGACCTGGCGCGCAATGCACCTGACCCCCTCAGCCAGCTATGGGCATGAGGACCGGGAGGCAGATCGAGGGTCACTGCGCCAAAATGCATAGGTAGCCCGTTCGGCCGCCTCCGCTACCCACCTCGGAGTGCGGAAAGCTCGGCAACCCCGGCCGACCCGAGCAACGGGCAGCCGGCAAGGCGTCGTCGCGATTCGCTGCGCGGGCGCGAGCGGCAGCTGAGAGACCAGCTCGGCCTGGACTTGCTGGAGGTGGGAGGGCACTCCCTCCGCCGGGTTGGGGGCGACCGAGCTCGGCACGACCACTCCCGCCAACGGATCGTCCGTCCGGGCCGTCGCGAGCGTGAGCGCATCGCTCACCTCGGGGGCGGCGGCGTCTCTCGCCGTCAGAGCGCGCAGCCCCCAACGCGCCTCGACCGTTCTCGGGATGGAGGTGTGATCGAGCGGCATCGAGCCGTCCGGGACACGGAAGACGGTGCCGGCGGCGATCAGGGGGGAGACGAGGACGGTCGGGACGCGCACCCCGAAGCGCCTGAAGTCGAACCCGTACTCGCCCACGGTTTCGTCCCGGCGGGATTGCACCCGAGGGCGGAGGAACGTGGTCGTAGCAGCCGCCGTGCTCGTCGTAGGTCACGATTAAGAGGGTCTGATTCCAGCCCGGCCCGTCGCGCAGGGCGCGGTAGACATCGTGGATCAGCTGCTCGCCCTTGGCCACGTCGTAGTTGGGGTGCTGGCTGTTCCCGGACGACCCCCAGCTCGGCTCGAGGAAGGCATAACCGGGCAGGTGCCCCGCGGCGGCGTCCTGCTGGAAATCGGGGAAGAGCCCGAAGTTCGAGTCGGGGGCGGCGGTCGTGTCGGGAAAGTCGAGCCGGGTCAGGGGCACGCTGTCGAAGCCGTAGATCTTCCAGTTCAGGCCGGCCGCGGCCGCGCACCGGCGGGATCCGCTCAAGGAGCGGGATCAGCTGGGTGACGTCGTTGCGATTACCGCCCGTGAGTGTCCAAGCAAGCGGGATCCCGGTCGCGTCGACCAGGAGGTGGTGCTTGGAGCCGGCTCTGCCTCTGTCAACCGGGCTCGGGCCCGTTTCGGAGCCCCCTTTTTCGCCTGCACGTGGCTGGAGTCGGCGACCGCGCGCGACCACTCGATCTCACCGGCGGCGCGCAGCTCGCTCAGAAGCAGCGCGTGCAGTCGTTCCCAGACGCCCGCACTCTGCCACTCGTCCAGGCGGCGATAGCAAGTCGAGCCGGAGCCGAAGCCGAGCTCGAGCGGCAGGTGCCGCCACGCGATCCCGGTGTGCAGCATGAACATGATCCCCTGCAGCGTCGCGCGATCATCCAACCGCTTGCGGCCCGGATACCGGAACCGCCGCTCCTTCTTGGGCAACAGCGGCTCGAACAGCTCCCACAGCTCGTCCGAAACGATCCACGGCGCGACGGCCATAGACGCCCCTCCCAGCTTGACGACGGATGCCGAGGGCATTCGTCGTCAGGGAACGGGTCCCTTCATTCCGATTCGAGTTCTTAGCTGTGTAGGCCTCTCTTTTCGGCTCACTACTTGCTGGCTCAGCCAAGGAGTCGTTGATCTCTTGGGCTCGAGCGGCGGGCGAGATAGGCCCTCGCCTGGCGCGACCTTCCGGCCTACCCGCACATGCCCGCACCGCTGTCGGCTATTCCTCGCGGTCACCGATCTGTTGGTGGCGTTGGTCGCAAGGACGTTGGTGACTCCTACGTGGCGGTGCGCGCAGACAACGAGTTTAGAGGGCTAACCGTGAGTCGCGACTTGAATCCGGCGAACGCGGTCATTGACAAAGCAAACTCGTAGTCCAACTATACTCGTCCCTGCCTGTTTGATCCTATAGAACGAGCATTGTTTACCTGAGGGGTGTGATTGCCCCAACATCCGGCGAACCTGCCGTCTCGTCATTCCAACCTTCACCGACAGTAGGGGCTTTTTCGACCTCTGGTCGCTGCAACCGCACATCAAAATCACGAGCGCAAGCGAAAAAGCGGTGAGATCCCAGAATCGATAGCTCTTCGATTGCTGAGAAATAGGAGAGCGGATTTCAGCGCCCGCGCGCAACATGCCACTTTCGCCTTCCTCCAGGACGCTCTACCCGTGGTTCAGTGTCACCGCGTTAGAGACGGTTGGGCTTATCCATAGTCGCCCCGCGCCGGATCGGAATGACGCCGATTGAATGAAAAGTGGACGTCCCGACAAATCACGGACCTCGAAATAGTAACCCTCGTATTTCGGAGGGTCCTGACCAAAGAGGTCCCGTATATCCGCAGCCGCCGCTGCGGCTGCGGCGAGCGGATCACCCGTTTCGGCAATCACTGCGGGTGCCGGCTGATCAGCGTGTAGCACTCCTATCTGGAGCGGTCTCAGTCCAAGCTTTGTGAGTTCGCCCGCGAGCGCTGCCCTAATTGCATCAGTTGTCGCACTCGAGAACGTCTGGCCTGGAAGAATATCCCCCATGCCACCACCCATAGCCCGAAGAATCGTTCCGTCCGGCAACTTCCAGTCGATAGTGGAACCTGCGACTGCCCTACCAGAGCCCGCAAGCGCGTCAGCGACCGCTCCCTCTATTAGATCTGACTCCCATTCTGGGCGATTAACTCGTTCGTCCTTGGCCGCGACGCCTACGATGAAATGAAGCCACGCGCCCCGACGAAGGCCGGGCACATCCGGTGGCACTCCCTCGGCAGCCGATATCACACCCTTCCCTCCATACCGGCCGAAAATCGTCGAGATGATGTCGGAAATACTCGCACCTGCCGGAACACGTGGTTTGTGACCAAGTTTCGAGGTGTACGCCAGTCTGCTTCCGTTAGGAGACTCGGATCGAGACGAGGCCGACCCCGATCGGAGGTCGCTGATTGAGAAATACGCAAGGCCGACACCAACAACTGCGACGATCACCATCACTTTCATCCGTGTGCTCTTTCGCGTTTTCATCCTGGCCTCTTAGTGTGAGATATCGAATGGGCTGGGAGGACCGCCGTTGAGCGTCCAGCAGCCATGGCTATGCTGCGACGCCTGAATCTGTGTCCATGTCCGTGTCGCCTTAACATACCGCTGCCAAGGCCAGAGCCCGTCGTCGGCGAACACCGCGTGACCGCTCCAACCCGAGCACGAATCTGTGGAAGTGTGTTCGCCACTTTCGTCGATGAGATTCCCGGTGAATGAACTGCTCTCGTATGCGGTACCGTTGATATATGCAAACCAAGTAGTACCAGAACCGTCTGCGAGCCACGTATCGTACTCCGAAAAGAGGCTAGCGGCTCCGTGGGGATAGCACGTGAAACTTGAGGCTACGACTTTCTCGACGAATTTGATGAGGTTATTGGATAGACTGCACGTTCCGTCGAGGGTGCCGTTAGTCCCACAGCGCGCCAAACCGGCCTGAATTGCGTAAGTACCGTTACTGTTCTCTGCGTCCGACCGAAATAGAATGCAGAAGTACTTATCTGGCGTAAGCGCGTCGCCCTCGATCGAGGCGCCAGTCCCTTCGAGCGGATCTCCACCGCAGCACGGCTCCTGAAGGTAAAAGACACCGAATCGATCCGCGAAGCCGTGGGCGGAGGAGACGCCGACAAGCGCGATGGTACTCACGGCAAGAACCACAGCTACGAGCGGACGCCATTTGGCTCGTCCGCAACCGCGCCGAAAAGCGACCGAGATGGGCTCATGCGAACCCTGCCTCATAATTCCGGACGCTACGCCTCGTGTCAACCTCTGTCAAGGCAACGTTGATATTCGTACGAGTATGATTCATTGACGTAGAGTCGGCTCTAACGCGCCGGCTGGGTTCTTCGCGCTGACAACGACCAGCTCTTCCGGTTGGCGCACGAGGCGAATCCTGGCGTTCTTGATGCTGAGCAGGTTGTCGAGGTGGGTGAGTTCCCCGTCTCCAATTCGAGCACCTGATCATTGGTCTGCGCCAGCCAGGGAGCTAGCCGGACTCGAACCGGCGACCCCCTGGGTGCGATCGAAGCTGTCGTCGCTACTTGACCAAAACTTGACCATGCGGGCATGTGGGCCGGATTCCTATCTCGCCGTGGAAACGAAAGGCGGGCGTCTGCAGGCCTTTTCTCGATGGACCTAGCCGGACTCGAACCGGCGACCTCCTGGGTGCGATTTATGCGTTTGGCTTCACCGTCGGTCGCCACATTTAGCCACACGCCTCAAACAGGCGGGTCGCGCCGATGAGCCTTCGCCGCCGATGGCCACGCTTCGTCGCGGCCACTTGACCAAACCTTGACCGCCGGGGCCTACTCGAAGGGCGTGGACCCGCGGGCATGTGTGCGGAAAGCACTCGATGCTAGGGGCGTGATGTGAAACCCTCGGTCGCCATGCAGGGTCGACCGGGAGGCAGCTCATTGAGGCCGGCTGACGCGACCGTCCACTTGCGAGCGTTGGCTGAGCGTCTTGCAGACTCCTACATCGCCCGCGCACGGCCCCGCGCCATTCTGCTCGTCGGGTCAGCAGCTGTGGGTGACGCCGATCGCTACTCCGATCTAGACATGCTCGTCTATCACGAGCGCGTACCGCCCGCGCCGGTGTTGGCCGAAGCCGCTGCGAGCTTGGGGGTCGAGAGCTACTGGGCCAAGCCTTGGTCCGATGAGAGTGGCGAGCCTGACGAGTGCGGCCACAGCGAGCACTACTCGGTCGACGGTGTCGCCTGCCAGATCGGGCACACGTCGATCGGCGCGTTCGAGCGGGAAATCACCAGGCTCGTGGTTGAGCTCGAGTTGAGCGAGGAGTTGCTCAAAATCATGAGCGGCCTGTTCGAGGGAGCCCCGATTCATGGGAGCGATCTGATCGAACGATGGCGACGGATGGGCGCATACACGGAGGGCTTGCAGCGGGCAGTGATCAAGAAGCGCTGGCGGTTCTTTCCATGGTGGTACTTCCAGGAGAAACTACGGGCGAGAGACGCGACTGTGTGGCGCTACGACATGCTCGTCCAGTCCGCTTACAGCATCGTCGGAACGCTCGCGGCGCTCAACAGGCTCTACTTCTCCAGCTTTGAGTTCAAGAGGGCGAGCAGCTACCTCGCTCGGCTGGAGACCGCACCGCCGAACATCGCTAATCGCCTGGACGCACTATTCGAGTCCGACGAACGTAGCTCGACTGCCGAACTAGAGCGTCTCGTTGCCGAGACCAAGGCGCTTGTAGTTGAACGCTTCCCGGACCTTGATCTCTCGCTTGACTGGGCCGGAAAGCCAACGCCACCCGGCGCTCGCGAATCGCTCTGAGAGCGCGAAGGAGGATCTGAACCTGCGACCTCCGGGTTATGAGACGGTCGTTGCTAGGTCAGGCAACGGGGGAGCGGGCATTGTTCCGTCACCTCGCGTGACGTAAGATCGGCTCCGATCAGATGGGTCGGGCAAAAGTTCTGGCAAAAGTTTTCGCCTGAGCAGAGAACGCTGAGCCGCCCGTCGAGT
>Ga0070698_100001226_pt1 | contig 28529 bp, 24 predicted proteins | sample KBSK1502metaG_FD_65477 | JGI IMG/M metagenome (GOLD analysis project Ga0070698, IMG submission 65477) | Corn, switchgrass and miscanthus rhizosphere microbial communities from Kellogg Biological Station, Michigan, USA - KBS K1-50-2 metaG | ecosystem: Host-associated > Plants > Roots >...
TTGGATGAGCTATGCTGTATGGGTAGACAAGTCAAAACTCTCGTCATGGACAAGAACAGCGGGATGCCCAGCCCGTCCATTGCTTGCATGGAGGAACCCGATGAACATTGTCTATGAACGCTGCACAGGCCTCGATGTGCACAAGCGAAGTGTACCGCCTGCGCCATCACTCCTGACGAACGAGGCCAACGACGCAAAGAGTGCGAGGGCTTCAGCACCATGACCCCTGATGTGTTGCGTCTGCGCAAGGGCTCAGAGCTAGAGGCGTGACGCATGTCGCCCTCGAGAGTACGGGGGCGTGGAGACCCAGCTTCAACTTGTTAGAAGGACACTTCAAGGTGTTGGTAGTCAATGCCCAGCATATCAAGGCCGTTCCTGACGCGCAAGACGGATGTGCGCGATGCGGAGTGGATTGCTGATCTGCTGCATCATAGACTGCTCAAAGGCAGCTTCATTCCTGATGGCGAGCAGCGCGACCTGCGTGAGCTGACCCGGTACCGCTGCACTCTGGTGGAAGAACGTGCATATGCCGTCAATCGGCTGCAGAAGACCTTGGAGGATACCAACCTGAAGCTTGGAGATGTGGCCACCGATATGCTGGGCAAATCGGCACGTGCCATGTTGGATGCCTTGCTTGCAGGAGAGACCGATCCACAGGTCTTAGCAGGTCTGGCTCGTGGACGCCGGAAGCGCGAAACGGGCAGCGTTGGAACAAGCCCTGGTAGGCCAGCTCAAGCCGCATCATCACTTCATGGTTGCTGAACAACTGCGTCATATTGACGGGCTGGATGAAGCCATCGCACGCGTAGGTCAGGAGATCGCAGCACTGATGTGCTCACCGCAAACGGCACCGCAGGAGAAGAAGCCTGATGCCCAAGGGGTCCAGCAGCAGGACACGGATGCCGCAAGCGAGCAGGAAGCGCCACCATTGACGTGGGCCCACGCCATCGTGTTGCTCTGCACGATTCCAGGCGTTAGTCGACGGGCCGCGAAGGTCATCCTGGCAGGGATCGGCCTGGATATGACGCGCTTTCCTTCCGCAGGCCATTTCGCCCGCCTTTGCAGTGAGGTGCCCAGGCAATCATGAGAGTGCATGCAAACGTCTCTCGGGCCGTGCCCGCAAAGGTAGTCCCTGGCTCCGCAAACTGCTGGTCGAAGCCGCGCATGCCGCAGCGCATACGAAGAACACGTACCTCCCGGCACACTATCACCGCTGGGCCGCACGACGCGGGAAGAAGAAAGCTAGGATAGCCGTCGGACACAGCATGCTGGTGATCATCTATCACCTGTTGCAACAACAGAAGAGCTATGAAGAGCTGGGAGGCAATTGCTTCGACGAGCGGGAGCGTCAAGCGACCGAGAAGCGCTTGGTCAGGCGACTGGAGAAGTTGGGCTATCAGGTTGTCTTGGAGCCCGCCCCTCAAGTCGCCTGAGGGACAGATCTCGTTACTACTTTTTCAGAAGAGTATCAAATCCGAGGATGATCCCACGCGTTGCGCAACGAGTTTTACCTCATCAGTGAGTTAGCATGAGAGCATCCTTCATCGCTCTGATGTTTCCATAAGGCAGAGGTATTTCTGCTCTCTTGCCAGAAAAAAGCTAGAGCATTGAACGGACCTGTGAAGCCACTTCAGCTGAAGGTGCAGGTCGTTGCGCAACGCGTGGAATCATCCCCTTTTCCCTTGACAAACACAATGTTTGCGCTGGATACCGTCTAGCGTACAGGTTGTCATACACAAATGTTAATTACTCATTAACAACTGTCGTTGTAAAAGCACCAGGCTCATGCTACAGTCACTAAATAGAACGGCGTAATTCCGGCGGATAATTCTGCTTCTTTTGAGCTTGCAGATCGTGCTCATTTCCCGCTTTTGTTCTGTACAGTTCAGGTCGTAAGCACTCCGAGGTGCCCCTGACGCTTTACCGTTGGATGCCTGATTGGCTCTTAAATAGGTGTGCTACCGCGACCGGGAAAAACGTGGGGAAAGACGATCGCATGGAATGGAAAAGGAAACAACCTTTTCCAACACTTACACAGGCGCTTCCTGTGCCCTCTTGTAGGTCGAGAGATGGAGGGTGCTAGGGCTCGACCTGTAAAGGCGCGGTCAGCCTATCACTGCATATGGTAGATTCGGCGCCAAAGTCTTGGAGGATCATATGCCGGTCAGAGATGGTATGAAGAACCCTGGCATCGATAGTTATGCCGTGCCGACTGATAAATTGGAGAGGCCAGTGCCAATGGTGCATTGCGAGGGACCGAATGAGCGCGACTACGTATATTTGCTTGAGTTTGATCCAATGGTCGTGTCGTATGAGGAGCAGCCCTGCAAAATTGCATACATCTTCGAGCAGAAAAAGCGATTTTACACTCCGGACTTTGCCGTCTACTGGCGCCATCAGCAGCCGAGTCTGGTCGAATGCAAACCGGCTTCCAAGCTAAATGATCCTGAGAATCTGCAGAAGTGGACCGCGGCACGTCTCTGGTGCGAGCAAGACCACTACACGTTCATGCTCGTGACAGACGTGGTACTGCGCCAATGCGGCTGCCTGCTAGCTAACGTCAAACTCCTGGCAGGGCACGGACACCAGCGTATCACGCCCCAGGCCAAAGACTACCTGCTCAGGACGGTCCAGGCGGAGAACAGGCCGCTGTCAGTCGCAGAACTGGTGGAGCGTAGTACTCCGCAGCTCGCGCCAGATGTGATCAGGTCCTGTATCTGGCACCTGATCTATACACATGAGCTCTGCGCGGACCTTACCGAACCTCTGAACGTAATGACAACGCTGGTCTGGTTCCCTTGAAATGAAAGGAAGTCGTTATGCCCATGCCATTTGCGTTTGAGCCCGGGGTGCAGTACGAACTGCAGGACGTGGGCTGGTACCACATACAGAAGGTGCTCTCGGCAAAGCAGATCCTGGTCAGAAATATGATGACCCTGTACGAGGAGGCGCACAACACGAAAGACCTGCTCGAGAGGTGGGGTGAAGGCAAGCTGGCATTTGGAATGCGGGGCCGCAACCTGCGCGAGGTGGAGGGCTGTCCCATCAAGACATCTTACGAGTTTACCGATCTCGATTTCCTGCTGAACGAGAGACATGGCGATGCGCTCCGTCGGGAGGCGTGGGACAAGTATCAGCTCATCCTTAGACTCATCGACCTTTCCAGCAGGGAACGGACAGATGGGAAAATCGAGGAGGAAGTCAAACGCTATGTCGCCGAGCAGATTTTGCTCATGGCCGCTAGAGTGAGAACAGCTCTTCCTTTTCCTCGGCACTCGGGGAAAGGGAATAAGGAGGAGTTACAGGCGGACGCAGAAAATCCCCTTCTCGACAGGTTGAAAAAGCAATTTGGTGATGGTGAGTTGACTGTTGACCAACTGCTTGCATCGGTACCGCTCCTGCTCATCCGCGCACGCCAGGTGCGCCGCTGGATCGAGGAATTCGAGCAGAGCGGCAGAGATATCCGCAGCCTGGTGCCCGCCTACTATAAACGAGGCATGAGAGGCGTGCAATTGCACCCTGAAGTGGCAAAGCTATTGAAAGAAGCCGTGGATACGGTCTTCAAGACTGAAGAGCGAGTTACGGTGAAGAAGGTGATCGATCACCTGGAATTCCTCATCCATCAGGCAAATGCCCAGCGCCCCGATGATCAACCCAGGCTCGTGATGCCCAACAAGAGGAAGATCTATCGTTACGCCGATGAAATGGACCCCCTGGAGGTCGATGTGGCGCGCCTGGGACGTCGAGCCGCACAGCGCAAGCATGCCCAGCACAATCGTGGCCCCAGGCCTACCCGCCCCAATGAGCGCTGGGAGGAGGACGATACCCTCCTCGACCTCCTTGTTATTGACGAGGAAGATGGATTACCCATCGGACGACCCTGGCTCACGGCTGTTCGCGATAAATACAGCGGCATTATCCCGGGCTTTTCGGTAAGCTTTGAGCCGCCGTCAACGAAAACTGTGATGGAGTGCCTGTTTTATGCGATCCTTGAGAAGCAGCGCGTAAAAGACTTGCTCGAGCTGCGGCACGATTTTGTGGGTTACGGCGTCCCCGAGGTGTTAGCAGTGGACAGGGGGTCAGGGTATCTGAACAACGATATGGAACTTGCCTGTGCTCAACTCGGCATTGAACTCGATCCGATGCCGGGTAGAAGCCCGTGGTTGAAAGGCAGTATGGAACGGTTTCTTGGGGAAGTTGAAACCGATCTTATCCATCCGACCCCCGGCACCACCTTCTCCAACTTTCTGGTGCGGGGGGACTACGACCCGGCGAAGCATGCGTGCGTAACTCTCAATCGCCTCTGGTACCTCCTGCACAAGTGGGTTGTGGATGTCTATACCCGGAGCGGCCATAGAGGGTTAGAGGGGAAGGTGATAGGAGGAGTACCGGCAAAGATCTGGGAGCGGGCGCTCGGGCAGGATTTCGTGCCGCGCCTGCCCGCCAGCAGGAACGAGCTTGCAGTCCTGTTGTCCAGGGTCGAGAGCCGCGTGATCCAGTCCAGGGGAATCGAGTTCGAGTACCTGTGGTACCAGGATAGCAGACTGGGCCCGCTGCGCGATATCCTCAACAAGTCCGAGCCGCATATCCCGGTGCGGTATAAGTATAATCCCGGCGATCTCTCACGTATCTGGGTGATGTACCCCGGCCAGAAGCGCTATCTGGAGATACTCGCGGTCGATCAGGAGTATACGCAGAACCTCTCCCTCTGGCAGCACCGCGTGATCATGCGCTATATACGCGAAGAGATGCAGCGGGATATCGATCGAGTGTCGCTCATCCTGGCGAGGGAAGAGCTGCGCCTGGCTGTGCATAGGGAGTTCCGCCAGGTGAAAAAGTTGAAGGGGCGTAAGAACGCAGCGCGCTTCCTGGGTATTCAGGTGAACGAGGTATTCAAGGGTGCTCAACGGTCTGATCCCGATTCCGCTGAGGCCGCTGCTTTCTCACTGATCGTCGACTTCGATGCGCCGGGCGGCGAACCGCAGCCTGCTGAGACTTTGAATTCCTCCTCCGAACAAGAAGTGGAGACCACTCCCGATGAGGCGGCAGTCAGCATCGCGCACTTGGGGGTTCCATTGCCGGCGATGGTCGAGGGGGTGGCGCTCCCGGTTGATGAGGAGATCATGGCGGCAGGCGCCCGCTTGCCCGAACCGGAAAGGCCTGCGCAAGAACGGAGACCATCGACAGGGAACAGGGGAGCCGAGCAGGCCAATAAAGCACCAAAGGTGAATACCGACCCGGACGAATCCACTTCGTTCGGTATCTCGTACAGTTATGGCCATCGTGGTCCCACGTAGTGTGGTAAACGGGTGGTCACCAGATGAAATGGATGTGGCAGCATTGGCCGCCACGCAGAATCAAGAGGGCCGAAGCATGGCTGATCGGCCAAATGTCGTCCTTAGTCGCGTCATGCCGGGAGATGTGCCGAAAGGCTAATAGGTAGCCCATCGCGGTGATCTTTTTGAAAGCAGCCGTGCAGAAAGGAAGGGAGTTCTCAATGACTGCTGGACAATCAGACGGGAGTGTATTCCCGTCCAAGTGTAGCCGCTTCAAGGAACTGCTTGAGCGGATTGTCTCATGCTCGTCCTCTGACCGAGAAGTCGAAACGAAGCAACTTTCCTGTTACACCATTTTAGGTGGTACAGGCGTTACAAAAACGATGCTGGTGACTACGTGGTTATTTTCAACAAAGCCCGAGAAGACCGTAGGGTCAGAAAGGTAGGTTCCACATGGATACAGCACTTCCACAAGAGGGTACAGCCCCGGATCCCAAACAATGGAGGCCTATGACGAAGGCTCAGCGGATTGATATGGTCGAGCATATCTTGCTCAAGCATGAACGTTTTAATACCCTGCTTGAGCGGATTGACTACTGCGCGCGGTTTGGCACCGAGATAGAAACAAAGAATCCCCCCTGTCTCGCCATCCTGGGAAATACGGGCGCGGGAAAGACGACTCTCGTAGACACCTGGCTGGCAAAAGCGCCGTTGCAAGTCGTGGAAACGCCGGAGGGGACCATCATCCCCTACCTCTACGTCCTTGTGCCGTCGAGTCCAAAGAAAAAGGGAGCTGCGGCTGCATTTTTACGCGCGCTGCACGATCCGAACCCCAGTCGCGGCACGGAGTGGGATATGATCCTCCGCGTCCACAAACTCATCAAACGGTGCAAGGTGAGGGTAATTTTTGTTGATGAGTTTCAGCACCTGATGGACAAGGACACGCAGCAAGTTGTGCATGCCATAGCAGATTTTCTGAAAGATATTATTAACCAGACGCATGTCCCGATGATCCTGACGGGGAAACTCGGAGAGGCCGAGCCAATCTTGATGGGCAACTCTCAGCTTGACCGCCACGTAGGTACTCCCCTTGTATTGGAGCCATTTGAATGGGATCGGAGCCGGCCAGAGACCATCAAGGAGTTTCGCACCTTGATGCGGGACGCCGACCGGGCGCTGCCGCTCGATCTCTCAGGCCTGCAGAGCGAGGAGATGTCCTTTCGCTTCTATTATGCAAGCGACGGCTACCTGGGGTGGATTATGGAAATCATACGGGAGGCGGCCATCAGGGCGATCGATACGGACTGTCACTGCTTGAATATGCCGTTACTCGCCGCGGCGTACGAAGCGCGCGTGGCCGGAACTGAGGTGGGAGATGGCAAGGTTAATCCCTTTTCCACGGCCAAGTTCACAGAGGCAAACGTCGACCAGTTGCGATTCTCCGTCAAGAAGCGTCGTAGAAGCGCCAAGCTTTCTGACGCAAAGCAGAAGGGACGAGGCAAGAGACCACCCGAAAAGCGGGCGAGCTGATAGTGCAAAGAAATGCGTCAGAACCAATGAAAAATTCAACCGTGCCACCTATAGAGCCGATCCCAGCTCGTGTTGCCCCTTCCCTTTGGGAGGATCTTGCCTCGTACATAACAAGGCTGTCTATCGAGATGGGCTATAAGAATCCAGGGTGGATTCTTCATCCCGAGGGGGTAACTTCTACTGTGCAGCCATACAATCTTTGCACGCTGCGCCGTAAGGATGATTATCATTTTCTTGAGCGCCTGCTGTGTCTAGATGAAGCAGCTATCTACGGACTTACACTGCATCGCTTCGCAGTTTGCCTGCTGGATCCCGAGGTATCTCGTCCGGCTATTCCAGAAGAGGTCCAGCGACCACTTCTCACGCGCTACATCTTTCAGACATTTTTCCATCCCTACTCGGCGACCAAAGTCTGCTCCGTGTGCCTTGCTGAAGATTCCGCACATGGCCACCTCTACTGGAGCGCCTTACCGGTCGTCGTATGCCTACGCCACAGAGTTTTCTTGACAGATAGATGCCCGGTCTGCCAGCGTCCAATTCCGCTCCTCCGTCCCTCGATTGCTTACTGCCCAAAGTGTCAAAAAGGCGATTATCGTGAGACGCCCATTGTTCGCATGCCAGAGGACCCAGTATTTCCCTTGGGGCAGGCTCTCATCCTGCGCAATTTAGGCGTACAGAGTGCGATGCAGGACGTTGAGGTTGTTGATGCCGGTGTAACACCTCTGCTTCGGTTGCTGCCATGGCAGTATTTTCTCCTCCTGGACGCCTTTCGCTGTATCCTCGGTCCCCTGCTCCCCGATGCGCCATTCCTGCAAGTGAGTGCTGAAGCACGCGCCTTGCTGCACCGGCGCCCACGCCCGCAGAGTGAATTATCACTGCTGGAGTGGTCTGTCATCATCGCGACAGTACATTCGATTTGCACATCGTGGCCGGATAATTTTATTTCTTTTCTCGAAGCATTTCCCCATGCAAGGAGCGAGAGCAGGAGAGAACGGGACCGGCAGCGAGCAACAGGGCTGCAACGGGATTTCGGGGTTTTTTACGAAAAGTGGCTGTATAAGCGCCTTGCCCATCCGGCCTTTGCTTTCCTCCACGAGGCGTTTGAAAGCTATCTGGGAAAACACTATACGGGAGGAGAAGTCACAAAGCGTCTGCAACCGTTTAAAGGGAGACCCCTGGAACGGTTACAGGATCGGCCATACCTGACGAAAGGGCAGGCGAAGGTCATCATGGGGATCGGAGAAGATGTGCTCCAGGCGCTGTTGGCTCAAGGCGGCCTGTGCTATCTGAAAAAGCCCACCGGTCGCATGGGGAAGCGAGCGATGTTTCTGATTGAGAGGGAGAGCGTCGAGAGCCTGCGACGGGAATGGGCGGAATTGCTTCCTCTGGATATCGTTGCTCGATCCCACCTTGGAGTTACCAAGGGCGTTCTGCTCATGCTCGAACAGGCAGGCTTGCTTGTGCCGGCGCGGGGACCTTCTGTCGACGGGTATAAGTTTCGTCTCTACCGGGCGACAGATGTAGACCGGTTCATGATGCTGTTCCTTGATAGGGCGGTGAAGGTATCGACTCCGTCACCAGAGCTTTTGCCTCTCGCCCGAGCTGCATGCAGGATGGGCGTCGCACTGGTCGCTGTCCTTGGCAGTGTCCTGGAAGGTGACCTGACTCTCTTTGATCTCGACCCTGCTCAACCACTTCTGAGACGCCTGGCGCTCTCGCGTGATGAGATCCAACGCTATCTTGATGAACGAGAACGCCAGCGGCGTGAAGACCTGGGATTGCTAACCGTTCGCGAGGCCGCCGTCCTGCTTGGCGTCAGCGATGAGGTACTCCAACGGTGGATACGGCTGGGATTACTCTCGTGCGGGCAAAGCGGTGAACAGGGAAGGAAATCGCGCCCGTTGATCCGGCGGGACACGCTTGATATCTTTCGAGAAACGTACCTGTTTACCGAAGAGGTAGCGCAGTGCCTGGGGATCAGCCCCGGTACAGTGCATAAGTATGTACGTAAGGGTATCATTTCCCCAGTTGCTGGAAGGCGGAGGAGGGATGGCGGCAATCGGTTGCTCTTCCTGCGTAAAGAGGTTGAGGCTTTATTGCTCCCTGAGGGGTTCACCGTTCGTGAGGCGGCGCGGATGCTTGAGGTAGGTCCCGGACGCGTCTATGCCCTGCTCAAATCGGGAAGACTCGCCGGGATAGCAGGGCCCCCGGGAACATCTGCCTCGATCCGCATTCGTCGTTCTGACGTAGAGGCCTATCGGCAAGATGCGAAGGACGAGCTTTTGTTCTCAAGAAAGCAGTTGCCTTCCAGGACGGAGGAGTTCGATGCACAAAAAGAAGGATGAGCAGGATGTTCCCGTCGTTCAGGACCTGGCACACGTTTTCTCGCTACCGCTGCGTGTCATGCCCGAGCCGTGGGAGGACCTGGCCTCGCTGTTATCGAGGACGGCAGTGGAGATGGGATACACAAAGGTGCAATGGCTGTTGCGGCCAGAGGACGTTGGGTATCGCAGGCTTCCCGAAGCTGTATGTTTACTGAGTAAAGAGGCGGACTATCGCTTCTTAGAACGCCTCCTCCAGTTGGAGGAAGAAGAGCTCTACCGCCTGACGTATCATCGATTCTGCGGGAGGATACAACCTCCCGAAAGGGTCCGTGCTTCCCTCCCCGGAGAGATCCGGCGTCCACTCCTGGAACAGAGCAGCCTGCGCTTGTTCCTGTCCCAGCAAGGCACCAGGGTCTGCCCACAATGTCTTGCAGAAGACCCGGCCCATAGCGTCCTCTACTGGAACGCCGGGCCCGTCGTTGCCTGCTTGAAGCATAGGGTATTCCTCGTTGATCGCTGTCCAGTCTGTCATGGATCGATTCCACTTCTACGTTCGGCTCTTCCCTGCTGTCCGCGGTGCAAACGCGGGCACTATTGTCAGGCTCCGACGGTCGCCATCCCGAATGACCCTTTGTTTCAGACAAGTCAGGCACAGGTTCTGATGAATCTAGGGGTTGGGGTGGGTGATAAGGGCATGGTACTGACAGGATGTGATGAATCCCTATTGCAGAAGTTACTACCGTGGCAGTACTTTCGCCTCCTCGACGTATTCCAGCGGATGCTTACTCTTCTCCTACCTGAGCATCCTTTTCTCCGAAAGATTCCTGCATTTCACATGGCTTTGAGCCGTCACGACCGCTATAAAAGTAGACTGTCCCTTCAAGAATGGTCGGTGGTCATCGCCACATTCCATTCCATCTTTGCTTCCTGGCCTGATAACTTTTTTGCCTTCCTCGATGCCTTTTCCTCCGTAAGGGGCAAGGTTGGGCCGGGCGTCCGCAAAGAGTTCTATGGCCTCTACAAGGAATTGTATTCTACAAATTTGCGCAATCCTGATTTCTCCTTTTTACACGAGGCATTTGCAAAATATATTGCAAGAGAGTATACGGGAAACAGGACAACTCGCGGTCTACTTGTTTTTCAGGGCGAACATTCGAAATCATTTCACGAACGTTCTTACCTAACACAGGGCCAGGTGAGGAAGATGTTGCATATAGGGGACGAGATGCTGCAAACCCTCATGGATCATGGTATCCTTCGTGCGTCACAAAAACAAATAGGGCCGAGAGGTGCAAACAGGTTTTTGTTCATAGAGCGCTCTGGTGTAGAAGCGTTGTTGCCTGAGAGCGATGATCATTACCTGTTGAACCCGCCATTAGCGAGAGGGTGGGGAGGCCTGCTCCCTTTGAACGCTGTCGCAGTCTCATGGCTTGGTATTTCGGACCCTCTCGTGTTTGCTCTAACCGAGGCGGGGTTCCTTACTCCCCTGCGCGGCCCAAAGGTGGACGAGTACACCAGATGGCTCTATAGGGAAACAGAGGTCAAGCAGTTCGTCACGTCCTGGCTTCTGCTGGCAGAGAGGGGGCTCCATGAGGCAACAGACACTGTGCCTCTCGCAAAAACGGTCTTTCTCTTCAAGTTGTCATTTATCGAGGTCCTGACGGCGATACGTGAAGGACGTCTGCACCTGATCGATAGCAGCATTGAAGGGCCGCTCTTTCAGCGCCTTGTCTTAAAGCGGGCGGAACTGAAAAACTACGCCGATCAAAAGAAGGGGGAGCGACGTAAAGAACTGGGGGTACTCACTGTGAATGAATGCGCCGCCAGCTTAGGCGTAGGTCCGTCCACAGTTTTACGCTGGATGAGATTGGGGCTGCTTGAGGAGGAGAAGGTGAGGATCGCTGGCAAGCGGTATATCTTGAGTCAGGCGGCACTGGATGCCTTCCGCCAGAAATATATTGTATCAGAAGAGGCAGCAGCACTGCTTCGCGTGCATCACAGGATAGTACTTCTTTGTATCACTGCGGGGAGGCTTCATCCAGTAGATGGGTATTGGCCGAAAAGAATCTACCTCTTCCGCCGTGAGGAAATAGAATCCCTGCAACTTCCGACCGGCCTGGCCGTGCCCGAGGCTGTAAAACTTCTTGGGATATTCCCTCTGACTAGGCACCGCAAAATATACACTTGACTGTTCGGTAAACTACATTGCCCTACCCGTTGCAGCTTTTCAAAGACCTGCGCCAGACTTTCACACATGCGGCGAAATAAAGTGTTTCTTCTCATTCACTCCTGTTGAGCTGGTGAAAACTATTTGCCACAATCAGCACTTGCAGTGACTCTAAACTTGTCAGCCAGCGTCACTAATGGTGGCACCAACGTCACTAATCCTGGTATCCCACAGCTACCCCTTCTATTCTCCCGCGTATGTTGATCGAAGAAGCTTTGGATGTGACGAAAATCTACAGTGTTACGGGAATGTTGCCCTCAGACACTCCCCTCGTCCTCCAGCGGCCATTTCGTGCGCCCCACCACACCATCAGCCATGCGGGCCTGGTCGGTGGTGGTCGTATGCCGCGCCCCGGCGAAATCAGCCTTTCCCACCGTGGCGTACTCTTCTTAGATGAACTGCCCGAGTTTGGTCAGAACGTGCTCGAGGTCCTGCGTCAACCCTTAGAGGATAAAGTTGTCACGATCTCGCGCGCCCAGGGTACAGTCACCTACCCCGCGAACTTTATGCTGATCGCAGCCATGAATCCCTGCCCCTGCGGCTTCTACGGCGACCCGGTCAAAGAGTGCAGTTGTAGCGCCATGGCCATCGCCCGCTACCAGAAGAAGATCAGCGGCCCGCTCATCGACCGTATCGACATCCACGTGGAAGTCCCCCGCGTAGATTACGAGAAGCTAGCCGATAAGCGACAAATCGAGGATTCCAAAACGGTCCGTGCAAGGGTGCAAGCCGCCAGAGAGAGACAATTGGAACGCTTTAAGGGAACGAAGCTGACGTGCAATGCGGAGATGGGGCCAACAGAGGTCCGCGAGTTCTGCCAGACCGACGCTTCGGGGGAGAAACTACTCAAAGCAGCGGTACAGCAGTTGCATTTGTCGGCAAGGGCATACCATAGGGTACTGAAGTTGGCGCGGACGATTGCGGATTTGGCAGGCTGCGAGATGATTATGGCGAATCATGTGGCCGAGGCGGTGCAGTACAGGCCCAGGGTGGGGATGTAGGGTGACGGCAGAGTCTGGCACCAGCGAATACTCTACTTTAGCCGAAAGCAACCGCTGGTTGATACCAATCTGAAGAGTAGGTATTGGCTAACTTTGGTGAACCTTTCACTCCCATGAGCAGTCGTGCAATATTGCCACCAGTGATGAGAGCTTGTTGGGGGGCCGGAAGTCCAAGCATTTTTATTTTGTATAATTCAACAGCAGGATGCAGTAGAGGCCCATCCGAGCCAAACAGAATTTTGTGTGGCCCTGCACGTTTCACAGCCTGCACCAGGCATTCCCAGTAGCGCACGCCACTCGTATCGGCATAAACGTTGGGAAAGCGGCACAGCTGATCGATCAGGTGGGTATGGACCATCCAATCATCTTTGAAGCCGCCCAAGTGGGGAATAATGAAGTCGAGGTCTGGATACTGCCAGGCGAGCATTTCGACTGCTGCCAGTCGTCCCACTACATCCACCATGAGAGGGAGCCCGTAACGCCTTGCTACTTCGCAGACCTCCCGTCCTGGAAATGAATCAAACCCATGAATTTTCAGGCCGCGAAAACCGTAGTCTTCGACTGCTCGACGTAGCATTAGCTCGACCCGGCCTGTATCGCGGGCTGGATTGATGGCAGCAAAGCCGATTAACTCATCAGGATAGGCGCGAACGATTCGTGCTAACTGGGCGTTTGCAGCGGCATAATCGCTATTGAAGACCGGAAAAACGATTGTCTTATCTATCCCAGCCGCACGTGCCCGTTTGAGATGCGGCTCGATTCGCGCTTCTGTATCCCACGGACCCCGAAACCCGTCCCCTTTACCTGCATGACAGTGACAATCTATAATCATCGTCTGCACTCCTGAAGAAATCGGATGATTGTTTCGATGCCACGAAAGAAGTTGGATAGGTCGATTTTTTCATTGGGTGCGTGTATATCGTCATCGGGCAGTCCAAAACCGAGCAGGATAATCGGTACACTGAATCGTTGTTGTAGTTGTGCGACAAGTGGGATCGTACCACCACTCCGAGTGAAAATGGGCGGCACCCCCCACGCTTGGTAGATAGCGCGAGCTGCAGCTGATATACTTGGATGGTGGCGCGGAATAACTACAGGAGAAGAGCCTCCCATGATCTTTAATTTCGTATAGACAGCAGGTGGCTTTACAGCAGCAATATGTCGTTGCAAAAGATGTGCGATTTCTGCTGGCTCCTGAGCAGGAACAAGGCGCATGCTCAGTCGTGCCAATCCACTCTTGGCTATAACGGTCTTGATCCCGGGTCCCGTATAGCCACCAGTGATGCCATTAACAATTAAGGCAGGTCGGATAGTCATGCGCTCAAACAGCGAGTACCCTTTCTCCCCCCATCCAGCAGGTATATCGAGATCAGCCATAATTTGTTGATTGCCAGGTGAGCCGCAACGCAATTCCTGGCGTTCAGTTGCAGCTACTTCGCGCACACGGTCATAAAAGCCAGGAATAGTAACGTGGCCATATTGATTATGAAGTCCCGCTATTATCTCACAGAGCGCTTGTAGGGGATTATGCACCGCACCACCATAGCGCCCCGCGTGGAGGTCGTGACGCGGCCCCGTTACCTCCAGTTCAAAAGCAAGATTGCCACGTAAGCTGTAGATAATAGATGGCCGTCCAGGACCAATCATCTCAGTGTCGGATACAAGCACGGCGTCTGCTTGTAAGCGGGTTGCCTCACGATCCAGAAAGGCCGCAAGGTTCGGGCTGTTAATTTCCTCTTCGCCTTCTAACCAGATTTTGACATTGATAGGCAGTGCCCCCGTGGTTGCCAGATAGCTCTCCACAGCTTTCAGATGGATGAAGAATTGGCCTTTGTCGTCACTGGCCCCGCGTGCAAAGAGATTCTGCCCGATACGAGTGGCGCGGAACGGTGGTGTGTGCCATTCCCTCAATGGATCAACTGGCTGCACGTCATAGTGCCCATAGAGCAGCAGCGTCGGTTGCCCAGGTGCAAGGAGCCAGTCGGCATACACGCTGGGATGCCCGCCGTTGGGACCGGGCAATACTTGCGCATGGTGTAGGCCAAGCTTTATCAGGTGACCTTCGAGCCAGTGTGCCGCTGCCCGTATATCCCGTTGATGCTGAGGCTGGGCCGAGATAGTGGGAAATGCGAGCAGCTCTCCTAGTTCTCTCAGCCAGCGTTCCTGATTGGCAGGCCGGTAACTGTATTGGAAAGCTGCATTTGTTCTGTATGTAACTGCAAGCAATGCGTTCCTTGCTCCTTTCATTGGGTATCCGTCAAGTTTTTGCTTGAGTGGTATAGACGACATGGCAAGGGTACCAAGGCAAAGCCCTGCCACTACTAACCCTCAAGCGAAGCGAGAAAACCCGTGGTTAGTAGCGGTAGGCCTTACGAGTGCTGTGCTCCTGCTGCCATGCTCCCCCACGCTCTGACGCGCACCTCTTTACGTCCCTGTAGCAAACTGGAAGTGCATGGGGCGGGATTTGGGAAAAAGATGCTCCAGCGGAACCCATGGTCTTGAAAGATTTGCACGACATGGAGACCAGGAAAGGCACGATTCTGTCCTTGCCGAAACACATCAGGATTGTGGAGCCTCGAATAGCACCTGTCCTTGTATCTTCATGAGAAGACCTCACCTTCTATACTAGTGGGTCACTGCGCTCAAACCCTGGTTTAAAGTCAAGTGAGACGCCTGAGAATAGGCCTCTGCAAATCTTTTAGCATAAGCTGTAACTTGACCAGGACCGTTATAGTACTTTGCAAATTTTTGCCACTGTCGAGCATGCAAGTAGCGCATTAAATCACCCGGCCTGGGTTTTGGTGCATGTAGACAAAAATCGAAGAAGCCGAGAACGTGAGCGCGTTCGCTATGCTGGAAAGCATCATACATCTCGCGTGGAGAGGAATAGCCTAGAGTTCGGTAATTCTCCCCCAATATCTGAGGTCCTCCGATACTAATCGACTGCAACGCCGGGTTTTCTCCAGCAAGTCGTATGGCAAAATTCAGCGCCTGGTACTCACGAGCTTGACCATCGTGAACATTTTGAAACGGTTTACTTGTGTTTTCTCTAAATTGATGATGCTTCCATTTTGCATTGGGATCAAACCGAAAGTGTTGATTATAGACACTTGCATTATATTTACCCCAATGCTCATAGAATTTGTGATTCTCAAATCGAATGATAGCAAAACCAACTGTGTGAGGTTGTCCGCCGCTTTCTATATGCCAAACTGCGAGCACTGATGGTACATCGATCCCCACCTCCTTTGCCAGAGCTCGTATAAGTCCTCCCACACGATTATAGGTTTTCGCCAACTCACGGCGAATAGTGGGCCAGGTACGGCTGATCACAATACCAGAAGCAAGTGGTACTCTGTTCAAGAGTGGTGAATCCTTGAAGAAAGGGAGGGGCAGAGCGGCTTTATGTGCAGATCGCCGCCGGTGACGCGACGTACCGCCAGTGGCCTCAAGATCTCCTAAAGCTGCCCATTCAAATTCCAGTTGAGGAATATTGTAGTTGGCATAATGAGCTACCTCATGAGCAAGAGGTGCTTCGAACAACCAAGGATTTTGGGTAGTCATCATGTATTCTCCCTGAATAATAACTGCGCAACTAGACACTATACTCGCCCGTCCGCAGCAACACTCTACCTGTTGAGCAAAAATGGAGTCCTCTCAATGTGGGTTCTCCAGTAGGTTATAGGTATCCAATGATGAAAACTTTGATCCGGCGGGTTCAACGGCACAGTGAATACATTCGGAAGATTCTCCCTCTGAAGGTTCTTTGATTCTGCAATAGTGTTCGACTTGGTCTTGGCATTGCTAATATAATAGTTGTAGAGTCTGGTGTTCCCCGGGTTTTGTCTCGCCCACAGACTCCATAGGACCGCATCACAGCTATTGTACATGCAGTCAAAGCACCAGCACTCACGGATGTGCGACGAATACTGCGGGTTCGATAGTGGCAGTTCTCTCATGTATTTGCCTGCGCCCGAATGGCCTGCCAGAATAATGTTCCCCACCGTCGCGTTTTTTCCCCGGTATGGTCCGGATGTACTCAGGGCTGCCATGACCATATCCAGGTAACGATCAAGTCCACCGGGGCTTCCCAGCCATCCAGGATTTGATCTCCTTGAGAGCGTAGGCATTACAAGAACAACATTTTTGTTGCTGTTATTTAACTCCTCACGGAATGCTCCTATACGACCATTCTGCCAGTACCAGTCGACGGACCAGCTATTATTAGGTTGATTCGGCGCGATTTTATGGCCATGCAGGTAGAGCAGGATATCAACCTTCTGTTGAGTGCGGTATCCGTCTGGAAGAAAGATGCCCGTCATTGGTGTGGTGCCAGGCTCTTCGGAACCCAGGGGAATATTCACATAAATTGGAGTGCCAGGAGGTTTAGATCTCATCCATTTAGTACGTGTGCTCAGCGCGGGAGTGGTCAATGGGGGCAACGGCTGTTGGCGAGATGGTGGTAGCGGCGTCTTCACTTGGGGATTTGGTCCCACACCAGCTTCCCACTCTCTCTCAGCCCATCCAGGTGCAAATGCTTGTGTAGAATTGCTACGGCACTCTCTACAATTACAATAACCTGTATATACGCCGACCTCATGGGCAAGCGGAGCCTCGAAGAGCAGGGGACTTTGTGTATACATCGATGGATTCCTCACTTTGCGACTGGTGACACGTTAAGTAGCGCGGCCCCGTATTGGGAAGAGAATGTATGCCAGAAGGGAGAGCACCTTCTCCCTCTCGACTGGTTGTTAGCGCGATTTTTCTGGATTCCAGAAAGTCGTCGCCCTGTTTGCACCATCCCAACTGAAGCTGAAGTGCACATGGCCTGTATGAGCGTCGTGACCAGAGTAGGGACGCCATCCCTCTGAGACTCGACTGGCTGACCAGATCCTGCGGTTCCAGATGATATACATAATGCCTAGGCGTCGGATCATTGCGTGCTGATGGCCATATTTATCAGTGGCAAAGAGCCAAGCCAAGGTCTGATCGACTTTGGCGACATCGCTGGGTTTCTTTGCCGAAACTGTCCAGTCCCAGGCACGTCCTTCCTTATGCTCGCTCCGTCCACCAATCTTGCAGTCCCGGACGATGCCAGAACTCCCAGTCCCGGGGAATACCTTTAGCATCAGATTGCGGAACGCTACCACACCAGGCTTGGCCCTGGTGTCACACGTTGACTGCCCGACATAGGATGCATAGCCTTCGATCTTTGGTCCGAAACCATTGATATCCGGCAATTTCGTTGATGGTGGTGCAGGCCTAGATCCGGAAGCTTGCTGGGGTAAACCATATTGTTGTAGGAAAAGCAGGTATTTGGTTGGATTCAGCAATTGCTGGGGGGGCCGCGCTTCATCCTTCCACCACTGATGGCTTCTCGTCGTTCCTTTGATATAGGTTTCGAAATGCAGCATGTTGGTAGAGCCTACAATGGCAATAGGTTGGCCCGCTAGGACTTTCATGCCTTTATACAAGTGATATATCTGGCGAGACTTTGGATCCACCTCGCCGTAATTTACCACGGCAGTCGAATGCTCTATGAGAAGGCTACTGGTTGGCGGTTTGTGCTTATACTCAGTAAAGCCATCAAAAAACCCCCTGATGATGCCATCCTCGCAAGCAACTATCACATCGCCGATATTCGCGTAGAGGTCCACACCGACATGCCAGCGTGGGCCACGCTTTCCTTTACGATCGTCCAGAAACTTCCGACCTTTGTTCGTTTCAATAGGCGACCCATCACTGGCTGTATAAGAGACGAGTCTCCCTTCCTTACTCGTGGTCTTGATCGGCCAGTAACTACCAACTGGTGGCGGTGCTGCAAACGGTACCGGATTCCCAGGAGGAACTGCAAGCGGTTGTTTTTGGGGTAGCGGGGGATTTTGTCCCACCGCGGCTTCCCACTCTCTCTCAGCCCATCCAGGTGCAAATGCTTGTGCGAAATTGTTGCGGCACTCTCTACAATTACAATGGCTTGCATGTAGGACCTCATGGGCAAGCGGTGCCTCAAACAGCACTGGACCTTGTCTATTCATAATCTAATCCTCCATAGGATGGCAAACAGAGTGCCAGGCCCATCTATGTTACTCTCCCATAATCGGCGGTGCTGGCATCAGGCCCGTTGAGCGACTGAACACAGGGTCACGACGTGAGCCGGACTGCGGACGGGGTCCCGATGGAGGTGGACCGGGCATATAGACTCCACGTGGTGGCGGGGTCGGACGTGAAATGCGCAGACCCTCTTCGCTCGAGATCCACTCTTCGGCGGCCTCGGCGATACGGCTCAGAAAGGCCTCAAAGCGCTGGCGATTGCTTTCTAGTACAAAAGGTTCGGCCAACCAGCGGATGATTTCCCGACCGGTGACGGCCATGCGGTTCATTGTGCTGGCATAGACGGCCTCGTGGAAGTACTGCCAGAGCACCAGTTCGATCACGTCCCAGGCATTCTGGGCACCGAATTGCGCTTTGACATCGGGGGCTTCGAGCACTTTGAAGCTTTCGGCAAGCGCCTGGCTCGTTTCGATACGCAGCACATTGACATAGCCATAGGACGAATTCTTCATGTTGTTGCGGAGGTCTAAGCCTGTCCGGCGCACAATCGCAATCGATCCGAAGGTTGGATCCTGCGCTCTCTCTCGAATGACCTCACTGATTCGCTTGTCACGCCAGTACTTGGCCGTCTCAGCGATAAAGAACTGGAACAACCCGTGAAACTCTGGATTGGAGCGGGCCCCTGGTCCTGGGTCAGAACGGGTGTAACCAAACACCCGCTTATAGGCTCTGAGACGATCACGCATGCCGTAGCGCAAAATTCCATGCTTATCGAAGCGGTACAGACCGTATGCGCCTTCACCACTTGAAATGCGCAGGGTTCCAGCCCGGAACAGTTCCTGGAGCTTATGCATGACCCGGAAAACGCCGAGCCGTTCATGCTGGTAGATGTAGTACAGGTCTGCTGTTGCCAGGATACGCTCGCTGACAACGGTATCGTCGTAGTTGACGACACCTGGGGAGACCTGAGCGCGACCGAGATCAGCGGGAGCATTCTTGCCCAGCCCTATCAGGTCCGCTAAGCCTCCGTCGGCAGCCTGGTTTTTGCCGTTCTGAGAAGCATCGTATTTGCGGATCTGGTCATCAACCATTTGATTCAGCACGTCGGCCAGTTCTGGGTTAGCGACCAGATCTGGTCCTAGTGCCTCGACAGTATTCTGGAGTAGCGCCGCTATACGGTCGTTCCTCTGGTCGTAATCTGATTTGTTGGGCATTGATTGCCTCCCATTATCTTTCTGTTACAAGCTGACGTTTGTACAATTCTAGCAATTATGGCTGGAATGCCAGAAGGTTTTCGTCTCCACCAGGAACGGAGAGATCAGCCAGAGAATCAAGCTGGCTCAACAGATTATTAAGCGCAAAACGCGCCCGCTCGTTTGATAGGATCTGTTCCAAGTTCGCAGTACCCAGCGCAAAGCCCAATTTATCTAGTTCGAGATGGGCCACCACTGGAGCAATCACCCAGAAAATCCTGTCTGCCTGGTCGGTCACAAAGTCTAGCCCAAACTGACCGGAGTCGGCAAGAATACCGGGGCCTTCGAGGTTGGCAAACCGATCGATCCATTCGGTGAGATCGTAAACAGTGATATCCGGCAGTGTATCGTCAATTGAGACTGCCAACGAAATGAGGGCCTGAACGCTAGCCGCACCAGGTGACCTCAGTGACTCGATACCGAGACCTTTCAATGTATCGAATCGAGCGGCTAATGAACGTCGTTCGCTTTCGGCAAAACCCACAGAATCCATCGCGGCTTCAAAATCAGTATTCACCTGTGCAACAACAGGTAGCAAGATGTTTGCACGCTCTACTCGCTCACTTAATGAGAAGGAATCAGGAGCTTTCCTATCAAGGTCGAAGAATCTATCCCATATCCGGCGTAGGGTGAGCGTGTAATTGTTGAGCAACTCAAATCCAGCGGTTTGGGCTTCATCTTCAACTGTAACGACTCTCTCTGGATTATCAAGAAAAGCGAGCTCGCCAAAACCCTTCACATGTAGAGTGAGCGCAGAAAAGTATGTGAGGACCCTATCTGTACGAGGCTCTTCTACGCGTCCGAACTCTTCCACCAGGGAATTAATTTCTGAACGGATGAGCGACCGCAAAGACTCCACCTGATCAGATTCGGCTAACGGGAAGAAAGGAGTCAAACCTTCCAACACGCGCAAGGCATCTAATGCAGTTATACTGGCCTGACGGTACAGGTTTGCTTGTCTGGCTGAGATGGTCCCCGCATAGCCGTCTGCCAGCATGGTTCCGCTGCTGTAGTTGTCAGCTGGATAAGTGCCGTTGCCGGAGCGTCCAGGACTATATAGCGAAACCATGCTGCGCGATGAAGTAAAGGCTACTTGCTGACCCTCGCTTGTCTCTGTGGTCGGAAAGGCACCACTGAGTGCTTTCATGAAACTATTGGGACCCCGTCCGATCGCTCCTCCAAGAACCTGCTGTAAAGCACGCTGTACCTGTCGCTCCATCGAACTGGCATCGTTGCTGGTACTTGAGCGAGATGCACCGTTATCGAAAGCTGTCTGCTGGTAGGCTGCAAAGCGGCTAAAACTGTTGGCAATGTCATTCAGGATTGGTGTGTTCGCATCACGTCCACCTAAAGCTCCCACATTCAGGGTAGAAAAGAGTCGTTTTAGCAATGCTGAACGCAATGTCTTGGTTTGCACAGCTCGCGTACGGATTACATTCAAGTTTGTGTTTCCCATAGTTGCTAACCTCTTCACGATATATTAGGCAACAGAATACTCGTACTCTTACGTTTGATATCGGTTTCAAGGTGATCGTAAAGCATGTCCAGTAGGCCGTGTATTTTGAAAAGATCTGCTTCTATCTGGACGAAACCGTTAGGGTTGGAGGGCCTGCAAAGGCTAGGTGCATTGGATGGATCAGCAAAGACAGCAATCACCGCATTCCAACTCGCAGTGAGTCCTTCGATGTCGCTATCACTCAAAGGAGGATCGTAAATCGTGTTCGAAGAAAAACTCTCGTTATCAAAGAACAACTGCGTGATATCAATGAACTGCTGCGTAATCCCATATGAAAGGGGTGGATTCTGCTGCTGAAACAGGCATAGCATTGTGGTGAGGAACAAATTACTAGTATGATCCGCTGCACAAGATACAAGAGCCCTGGCACTCTCAAGTGAAGAGCCATACACCTTACCTCTTACTTTTAAAGGTTTAGCCCTCTCGGCATAACCATTTGAAGGACCAGTTAGAGGTACAGGAACAGCGCTTTCTCCCTCTATTGCCACATCTACCTTATGAGCAGATGGTGTTGTCGCTGAGAAAAGTGGCTCATCCTGAATCAGGAGAATGTTGCGTATCTCGATCATCTCTCTAATGAGAAACTTGAGACTCTTCCGCGCTGCCTTCTCTTTAGTCGTGGCGTCAGTCGTCTGACTGACCTCCACCAGGGAGGCGTATACAGTGTTTGCCACTGTCAAAAGATCATCCACCACATTGAAACGCTCTCTCAGATCTGTTATGTCCGTTGGAGAAGGATCTCTTACATTCGCCACGAGATCGCCCTCCACGTTTGCCAGATCATCGAACGCCTTGATATCTGCTGGGTCCAATGGAGTTTTGCTTTTAGCATCATCCTGCACCTGTAGCGACCAAGCATTACTGTCTCGAACAAAGCGGTTGACTGCATCCCGCAATTTATTGAAAGTACCTTCTATATCCATAGATGTTATCTCCTCCCTAATGTACGGTAAAAATTGTCGGTAATCGCTTGTGGTGTTGCCAGCCGGTTATCAAGGGCGAAGCGGGCAGCACCGATCATGAAACGGGCCGGTACTGCGCCGATCTCCTTACCGGCTGCCAGTTGGCGACCAGCTTGCTCAACAATTGTCATTTGCTGTGTACCAAACTGGAGCGTCTGGGCAAGGCTCTTGTTGGCAAACTGTCGATAGGGCTGGTAGGCCATCGTATCCACCGCCAGTTCGCTTGCCCTCTGGAACGTTTCCATGATAGGCGGAGGGATGTCTGCTGGTGTAAGACGTGGATAAAGGCGCTGCCAGACACGCCGTAAATCAGCGGCCATCTTCTCAAAACCCGTCCTGCGTAGTAAAATCAGGCTGATCAATACGCGCAGGTAGGGAGTGGGGTGAACACCCATTGGATTGAACTTCAATGTACTTGTCGGAGCACGCCCGACTACGTCCATCAGTGATTCGGCAGCAGCAGGGCCAGCTAGCAGAAGCGCGAACATGTCGGCCATCATTTCTTTATGCCAGCGCGCCCATACCCGTGCTACCTTGGGAGCGATCCGCCCTTCATCAGTCAAACGCCGGTAGATGTGGCCAGGCATCTCATCCCACAAGCCCAGGTCTGCCTGTAGATTATGTGACACTTCGTGTAGAACGCTGGACAAAGCCCAGACATTATCTAGCCGGTGTTGTGGCAGCATAATCAGTGGAAAGAGATTTTTATTATATCTCAGTCTTGGCAGCGGTACCCCACGCCGGTAGGTCGCCGGAGAAAAACCACTATTGGCATAACTGAAAGGCAACAGGCTGGGCGTCGGTTGCGCTGCACCTATACTAACGTAGAGGTCTTCATAACAGTTGGCACAGATACGGTCAACCGAGAGCAGACGCTCATTAAAGTTAGAAAGACGCTGGACAAACAGGTCGAAGTAGAAATCCCAGATGCCTTCTACATAGAGCACACGGGTACCTGCAACCTCCTTGCGCTCGAGTAGAACGCGCAGGCGTTCGCTCGTTGGTTCACGTTTCGCGACACTGGCAGCGGCTCCGACCCAACGCATCATTTCGTCCAGTTTGATACGCAGGCCATCGATAAAGCGATTGACGGCCTTGATATGCTCCTCGCCCGGTGCGGCGGGACCCGTCCCAAACTCATCTTTAGTGAATGGACGCAGCGATTTGGCATGGCGATCAAGGTTAATCCCCTGAATGGTCAACCAGTTATCGAGCAAACGCTGCTCATCGGCAGTCGCCGCCTGTGCTGGTGCTTTCTCCTGCTCGGCCACCTGAGGCCCCGATGTTAACGTTGCCATAGTAGTTCTCCGAATGACCCCACCTGGTATTGCGTGGCTCATGTGCTAATGCTAAATTGCGACTTCTTGCTGACGGCGCGGCGAAGGACGCAGCGGCAAGGTACCACGAGGACGGCTCGTGCGAGTAGCACGCACCTGCATAGCCATATTGCGTTGAATGGCACTCTGTGTGCGCTGCGGGTTGGACATGACGCGCTCGGTGGCTACCGACATGGCACGCACTGCTGTCGGAGTCGTCAGCGTCTGTGAACGGGCGAGCTGTCGTAAAATGGCGATGGTATTACGATGGATGGCGGGTAGCAGGCGTAAGAGCTGGCGACCACCGGGCCCCTGTCGTCGCAGCGTTCTGACCAGCCGCGCATTTGCCTGGACAAGCGCAGGGGTGACTGGCAGCATGGTGCGTTGAGCCCCCATGGATCTGATCGTCAGAGGAATCGTAGCTGCGAGCATGGCTTCTGCCTCGGTCTCGCTTTCAGCAGCGGCGGCCTGGCCGGCCATCATTTCTGTCATGAGCGCCTCTTGAACCTCCGGATGTTCCGCTTCCCCTTCTTGCGAGAGCATACTGAGTAATTGATTCTCCATGTGCGCCACTTCCATCTCGGCCTCGCTCACCAACGAGCCGACCAGCTTTCCAGCGAGCGGACCAGCAATAGCACCACCACCAGGGATTATGCCCGCAAGCGCTTTTGCGGCAAAGGGTGCCAGCCTCTTGGCAAGCGGTGCTGCGATCTTTGTGACCCCCCGAATTGCCCGGCGAATTCTGCCAAAGAACTGGTCAGCTTCATATTCACCCTCTGCAGCCGGGCCGAGGATGGCACTGATCTCATCTTCGAATTCCAATTCCGGGTTGCTGTAGTGAGCCGCTTCGTCCTCAAACTCGAATTCCGGATTGCTGTAGGGGCTAGCCTCTGGATTGGAGTAATGAGCCGCTTCGTCCTCAAACTCGAACTCCGGATTGCTGTAGGGGCTGGCCTCCGGATTGCTATAATGGCTCAGCTCCTCTTCGAACTCAAACTCTGGGTTGCTGTACGGATTGCCGTAGTGACTTGCTTCGTGAGCAACTGGTGCCTCAAACATTGCCATAGTGAGACCTCTCTCCCTTCTTTGCAGGAATTCACATGCTGGCACGGGCCACTATTGGCCTGGGTCGAGCGACGGTACGATTGCGAATAGCCATGTTGCGAACGAGGGCTCGACCACAAATGTCTGGTGTTCCCAGTACACGCATGGCCTGACCTGCCATCACCTGTCTTGCCAGCGCTGGCGTAATCGGTCGACCTGTTCGTTGGATAGTATTGAGGGTGGCGAGTGTGCGGCGCTGAATAGCGGGCACAGTCCCTATCAGTCGGCGGCCAGGACGCCCCTGGCGATGAAGATTCCGTACGAGTTGGGCGTTGACTCTCACCAGCGTTGGAGTGATGCCCTGTATGCCCATCTTATCGCCCATCACGCGGATTGAGAGGGGAAGAGCAGCACCCAGCAGGGCCTGCGCCTCGCTCTCGCTTTCTGTGTGCGATGCCTCCGCCGCCATCACCTCAGTCAGGGCAGCCTCATGCGCCACCTCGTGCGCAGCGACCTCAGCTTCGTACTCGTTTGCACCAAAGAGATGCGCCTCGTGTGCTGCCGTCTCGCTCTCTGCCTGGGCAAAGAGCCTCCCCAGCCGCTGGAAGAGCGCGACAATTTGCCGGTTGCTACGGCTCGGCGTTGGTTGGGTGCCAGCTTGTCCCTGTCCTATCTGCCTGAGCAGGTCGCTTCCAACCCTGGCTGCTATTCTTTTCGCCTGGGGCAGGACTGCCTTTGCCGCCCTCGCAATCAATGGCATCAAGCGACCAGCTTCATCCTCAAACTCGGGATTGGAGTAAGGATTACTGAAGTGGCTGGCTTCGGGAGTTTCCCATTCCTCTTCGAGCTCAGGATTGGAGTAAGGATTACTGAAGTGGTTGGTTTCAGGAGACTCCCATTCCTCTTCCAATTCTGGATTGGAGTAGGGATTGGAGTAGGGGTTGCTGAAGTGGCTGGTTTCAGGAGACTCCCATTCCTCTTCCAGCTCGGGATCGGAGTAGGGGTTACTATAGTGGCTGGCTTCGGGAGACTCCCATTCCTCTTCGAGCTCAGGATTGGAGTAGGGATTGGCGTAGCCTTCGGGAATAGAATACGGATGAGATACCTCGTCTTCCCACTCTTCCTCCATTTCAGGATTGGAGTAGTAGGCCGCTTCAAATTCCATTTCGGCTGCACTAGTGCCATTGGGTGAGGCACGCGTCGACATAATGTTGCCCTCCTGGTACAATCTCAAGTGTACCTGTCAACAAATAGCATGAGAAGATTTTGCTAACATAAAACTTCTACGTAGTGGTTTCGTTATCCCCTCCTGCGCCAGGATCATCGGATTCAGGCGAGCTACTGTTCAGCAAACAGGTTTTGACAAAAGCACGCAGGCTTGGACCCCCCTGTACATAGGCTTCACGACCGCTTGCAATGTGACGGATATAGCAGCGTTCCACCGGGGCCGTCTCGTCTACTGAAATTCGCAAAAGAAAGGTACTGTTGCTTAAGTGTACTCCTTCTGCCGTATCAGTTCGCACTACCTGCAAATGAGTGGCATCAGTCTGTGAATTGTACCAGCACTTCACTATAATAGAGTGAGCATTACTGCTCATTGCGTTTTGTCCAAAAATAGTGGAGTGTCGTGCGTAATCACCATGACCGGATACACCTCTTTCCTGTCTTTACTGTTGCCTCTAACATAGTCTAGCATGAGCGACTCTATCGCAACTCTATGCTTTTTCTATGCTGGCTCTATTTTTGTTCTATCCCGGGGGAAGACTCGCTGTTCAGGAGGGTATGAAACAGACTTACTGTTTCCGGCATGAGTGATACATTTAACTCCTCAGCCAGTATGCGTTCGCAGCGCTGGTACTGGCGCAATGCTTCACTGCGATGACCCGCAGTGGCATATATCCGCATGAGCTGTCGATGCGCTACTTCGTCACATCGGTTTTCCTTGAGAATTGCGTTGGCCCATTTCGCGGCATCTTCGTAGCTGCCAATTTCAAGATAATGCTCAGCTAGTGCACCGCACATAGCAAGGTAGGCTTGACCAAGCTGCTCTCTCTGAATAAGTGGCCAGTCGGCATACAAATCTTCAGGCAAGAAAGAGCCTGAGTAAAGGCGGCAAGCTGCTTCATACTGCTCAATCGTTACACTTCCGCCATGCTGTTTCCCAGCCTGATAAAATACCAGGAATTCATCTATGTCAGATCGGATCGAGACCGCCGGGTTTAGTTGGTAGACCCCATTTTTACAGAGGATGTAACCGCCACCAGGATCGCTGGCGTAGCCATTATTGAGTGAACGGCGCAGAGCACTGATGGCAACCTGTAACTTGTGGTGGGCTACTTCTGGTTCATCGTCAGGCCATAACAGTGCCATGAGGGTATCCATTGTTACACGATGACCAGACTGAGCTACCAGATAACGTAAGATTGCCTGTCCATTGCGATTGGAGCAGAGGGAAATCGTTCGACCTAATCGCTTTACCTCGAACCGGCCAAAGCAGATGAAGTATAATGCAGGCAGAGCATCGCTCTCTTCTGCCGACTGAGCGACCTCAAAGGATTCGATAAGTGGCGGTGGTGATTGGGAATCTTCGGATAGTGGTTGTGGTGACAGCGGCTGTGGCAACTGATGGTCTTTGGAGTTTTTAAGCGGTAGGTCTGTGGCGTGAAGTGTACTATCCGTATCCCCCATCAGGTCAGGTAACAGCTTTTCGAGGGTAGTTATCCGTGTTTGTTGTTTAACCTGGACCTCAACTAAGTGTTTGCTCGCCTGGAGAAGTGCTTGCTGAGCTTGCCAATAACTTATGTAATCTTGAATGAACGCATCAAGCACCGTAGCGATATGCATCTGATGGGAGGAAAGCCGTTCGCGAGCCAGTGAAAAAAAGGCTATTCCTTCCGAATGGCGTCCTTGCTCGACGCAGTTTAATCCCTGTTCGAGCAAAGAAACAGCAGAAGAAGCTTCCGGTTCAGCTTTTTGAGTATCCTGCTCACGTGAAAATAGTGTATCCATCCTCTCTCCTAGAGACTTATTGTAATTGGAAGATGAACGTTGAGCGATTACTTAGACACACTAAAGAAATATCTATGTAGCTTACAGCAATAATCTATCTCTCAGGAGGAGTTCGATTTTCTCACAAGAAGCAAATCAGATCCTTATTGACCCCTTAGCACTAACGTTGTTCAAGTCAATTTTTAACGGATGAAATAAACTTGTAGGTGTTGGCAGGGTATATAGTATCTTCTCATTATCGAATAAAGTGTACCGTATCCAAATAAATTTTACCTGTGAAATACCTGAGATAGAGCTGAGAATGCGAAAAATGCTCACAGCTAATAGAGCAGTGCCTTCATCGCGGCACCCACCCACACTCCTCCCCCGCCGTTTCTACAGCGCCCCCGTCAAAGAATGTAGCTGTTCCGCCATGGCCATCGCCCGCTACCAGAAGAAGATCAGCGGCCCGCTCATCGACCGTATCGACATCCACGTGGAAGTCCCCCGTGGTGATTACGAGAAGCTCGCCGATAAACGGCAGGTGGAGGATTCCAAAACGGTCCGTGCAAGGGTGCAAGCCGCCCGTGAACGCCAGTTAGAACGCTTTAAGGGAACGAAGCTGACGTGCAATGCGGAGATGGGGCCGACAGAAGTACGCGAGTTCTGCCAGACCGATGCCTCGGGGGAGAAACTACTCAAAGCAGCAGTGCAGCAATTGCACCTCTCAGCCCGCGCCTATCACCGTGTCTTGAAGCTCGCCCGCACGATCGCAGACCTGGCGGGCAGCGAGATGATCATGGCCAATCACGTGGCCGAGGCGGTGCAGTATAGGCCGAGGGTGGGGATGTAGTAGAAGTGTCGCGCTGGGCGGCTCACGCGCACCTGCAAGCTGGGCTGTGTGAAGCGTATGATTCCTCACGCAATGACCAGGAGTGATCCACCAGGAACTAGACCGAATCGATGGCGCACGACTCTCTTGACTTTTACAGCGTATAATGGACAGAGACTGGTTTCAGTCACGAGTACCATCTTTCACCC
>Ga0070698_100001227_pt1 | contig 28501 bp, 25 predicted proteins | sample KBSK1502metaG_FD_65477 | JGI IMG/M metagenome (GOLD analysis project Ga0070698, IMG submission 65477) | Corn, switchgrass and miscanthus rhizosphere microbial communities from Kellogg Biological Station, Michigan, USA - KBS K1-50-2 metaG | ecosystem: Host-associated > Plants > Roots >...
GAGCCGGCCGCCCTTGAGGTACGACGTGAGCGAGTTGTCGAGGGACTGCATCACCAGCAGGATCACCGACCGCTCGGACGCCCGGCGCAGGTTGAGCGAGCGCAGGAAGACAACGGGATGCAGCACCATCGACAACAGGAACCGGAGCAGCCGGAACGCGCCACCGTCGATCATCGGGACGGTCTGCACGAACAGGGAGTTCTGGCCCTTGCCGTAGGTACAGACCTCGACGTGGGTCTGCGGCTCGGGGTGGATCGAGGAGGTGATCGCCACCCCCTGCGCGAAGTCGTCGCGACTCCTGCTCTGCACGCCGATGATCGCCTCGGAATTGCTGCGGGTGAGCTCGCCGAGCCGCGGCGAGATGTCGGGGAGGACGCCGTCGTCGCGCAACCGGTGCAGCAGCTTCTGGGTGCCGAGAGCGGCCGCGGCGAACACGACCTGCTCCGCGGTGAAGGTGCGCCGCCCCTTGCGCAGCTTGCCGTTGGAGCGCACGGTGTCGACGACGTAGCCGCCGTCGTCGCCCTTCCGCACCGTCGTCACCGTCGTGAGCGGATGCACCTCGGCGCCGTTCTGCTCGGCGAGGTAGAGGTAGTTGGTGGTGGTCGTGTTCTTGGCGTTGTGCTTGCAGCCGGTGAAGCACTCCGAGCAGTGGATGCAGCCGGCCCGGCGCGGGCCCGCCCCGCCGAAGTAGGGGTCGTCGACCTCCACGCCTTCCTTGCCCTCGTTGAAGAAGACGCCGACCTGGGTCTTGTGGAAGGTGTCGGCGACGCCGCGATCGCGGGCGACCGAGAGGAGCAGCTCGTCCTTCGGGCCGATCCGCGGGTTCTCCTCGACGCCGAGCATCCGCTTGGCCTGGTCGTAGTACGGCGCGAGCTCGTCGCGCCAGTCGGTGATGTGCCCCCACGCGCGGTCGGTGTAGAACTCAGGGAGCGGCTCATAGAGCGTGTTGCCGTAGATCAGCGAGCCGCCGCCGACGCCGGCTCCGCTGAAGACCAGGCACTTGCCGAGGGCACTGATCCGCTGCGGCCCGGTCAGCCCCAGCCTGGGCATCCAGATCGACTTGCGGACGTTCCAGTTGGTCTTCGGCATGTTCTCGGCGTCCCACCGACGTCCGGCCTCGAGGACACCGACGCGATAGCCCTTCTCGGTGAGCCGCAGCGCGGTCACGCTGCCGCCGAAGCCGGAGCCGACGACGATCACGTCGTAGTCGTAGGAGCTCATCGCGCCACCACCTCATAGTCGGACGGGTCGAACTTCGCCCGCTTCTTGTACTGGCGGCCCAGTGCGGGCCAGTTGGTCGTGATCCGCCCGTTGGCGTTGCGGTACCACGACGAGCACAGGCTCCACACGCTCGTGGAGAGCTGGGCCTGGATGCCCTCGTCGTACTCCTGCTCGATCTCGGGCTTGATCGCGAGCGGGGCACCGGACTTCGCGAGGTGCGCGACGTAGTCGCCGAGGTACTCCGCCTGGGCCTCGAGGAAGTAGATGATCGAGCCGCCACCGGTGTTGGTGTTGGGTCCGTACATGAGGAACAGGTTCGGGAAGTGCGGGACGGTCATGCCGTAGTAGGCCCGCGCCCCCTCCCTCCAGTCGTCGTGCAGGTCGCGTCCGCCGTCACCCTTGACCGACATCGGCGCCAGAAACTCGGTCGCCTTGAACCCCGTGCCCCAGATGATGACGTCGGCCTCGTGCTCCTGCCCGTCGGCCGTGACGACTCCGGTGGGCGTGATCGAGGTGATCCCGTCGGTGACCAGGTCCACGTTGGGCTGCGCCAGCGCGGGGACGTAGTCGCTGGAGAAGAGGATCCGCTTGCAGCCGATGTGGTAGCTCGGCCAGATCTTGTCGAACAGCCCGGGCTTCGCCTCCGCCTGCTTGCGCATGTGCCGCTTCGAGAGCGCCTTGATCGCCGACGTCAGGGTCTTGGAGTAGACCCAGGCGACGCTGAGCCCCTCGGTCACGCCGTACCAGGTGCCCCGCTCGGCGAGCAGGGTCGCCGGCACCTTCTCGAAGACCTTGTGGTGCATCGGGGAGAACTCACGGTCCAACCTCGGGATGAGGTACGGCGGCGTCCGCTGGAAGACCGACAGGTGCCCGACCTCGGGCTGGATGGCCGGCACGAACTGGATCGCGCTGGCGCCGGTGCCGATCACCGCGACCCGCTTGCCGGCCAGGTCGACGTCGTGGTCCCACTGCGCGGAGTGGAAGGCGGGGCCGGCGAACGTGTCGGCCCCGGCGATGTCGGGGTACGACGGCCGGGAGAGCTGCCCGACCGCGGAGACCAGGACGTCGACCACCACGGCGTCGCCGGAGCTGAGCTGGACCGTCCACATGCCGGCGTCCGCGTCGTACGACGCACCGAGCACCTCGGTGCTGAACCGGATGTGGCGCAGCACGTCGTACTTGTCGGCCACGTGGCGGATGTAGTCGAGGATCACCGGCTGCCGGGAGAAGCGGTGCGGCCACACCGGGAACGGCTCGAAGGAGTAGGAGTAGAACGGCGACGGGACGTCGCAGGCGGCCCCCGGGTAGGTGTTCTCGCGCCAGGTCCCGCCGATGTCGGCGGCCTTCTCGAAGACCACGATGTCGTCGAAGCCCTGCTTCTTCAGCTCGATGACGGCGGCCAGGCCGCCGAAGCCGGTGCCGATGACGGCGATCGACGGCGTCATCGCGCGTGCACCCAACGGATCAGGCGCGGCATCAGCCGGACAACCCAGCGTTTGCGCCCGAACGTCAGCAGGTTGACCGGCGGGGCGAACCGCTGCGTGGCGATCGCCCGGGACCGGGTGAACTCGAGCAGGCCCTCGGGGCCGTGGATCCGGCCGAAGCCGCTCTCCCCCCGTCCGCCCAGCGGCAGCGTCGCCATGCCGGCGAAGCCGAGGACGGAGTTGACCGACACCTGGCTGGTGTCGAGGCCTTCGACGATCTCGTCGGCGTGGCGGCGCGAGAACACCGCGCCGGCCAGGCCGAACGGGGTGTCGTTGGCCAGCTTCACGGCCTCGTCGAGCGACTCGACTGTGGTCACCGTCAGCGTCGGGCCGAAGGTCTCCTCCTGGACGGCCGAGGAGGTGTGGGGCGGGTCGAGGATCACGACCGGCTCGATGAAGCGCTCGCCGATGCTCTCCCGGCCACCGACGACGGCGATGCCGCCTCCGGCCAGGGCGTCGTCGACGTGCCGGCGTACGACGTCGATCTGGCTGGGCATCGTCATCGGCCCGTACGACGCGGACGCGTCGGAGCCCGGGCGGATCACGCTGATCCGCTCCTTGAGCTCGTCGAGGAACTCGTCGCGGACCGAGCGCTCGACGTAGACCCGCTCGATGCCGACGCAGGTCTGGCCGCTGTTGCCCATCGCGCCGAACGCGATGGCGTCGGCCGCCTTCGCGAGGTCGGCGTCGGCCGCGACGATCGCCGCGTCCTTGCCGCCGAGCTCCATCACGACCGGGACCAGCGACTCGGCGCACGCGCCCATCACCTTGCGGCCGGTCGCGGCGGAGCCGGTGAACGCCAGCTTGTCGACGCCGGCCCGGCACAGGGCCGCGCCGGTCTCGCCGAAGCCGGTCACCAGCGACAGCACGCCGGCCGGGGCGTCGGGGTTGGCCGCCGCGAACGCGTCGACGTACCACTGCGCGACGGCGGGGGTGTGCTCGCTGGGCTTGAACACGACGGTGTTGCCCGCGGCGAGCGCGGTCGCGATCGAGCCGTTGGGGGTGAAGATCGGGTAGTTCCACGGGCCGATCACGCCGACCACGCCGAACGGGACGCGCTCGACGCGCGCGGAGAAGTTGGACAGCAGCAGACCTGGACGGCGCTTCTCCGTCCGCAGCACCTTGCCGGCGTGCTTGGCGGACCAGGCGATGTGCTCGAGCGCCAGCAGCAGCTCGAGCTGGGCGTCGATCACGGGCTTGCCGTTCTCCCGGTGCAGGAGGTCGACGAGGTCGGCACTGTGCCTGGCGAGGTGGCGCTTCCAGTTGAGCAGGGCGGCCCGGCGTCCGGCGTACCCCTGGTCGCGCCACCACGGGGCCGCAGCGCGGGCGCGGCCCACGATGGCCTGCACGTCGGCGGCGCTGTGCACCTCGAACGTGGCGACCACCTCATCGGTGGCCGGATCGGTGCTGACGAGCTGCTCGGTCATCGGTGCTCCTTGGTGGCGGTGGTGGCGAGGACGGTGCGGGCGCAGAGGTCGGGGTCGTCGTTGAAGGGAAGGTGTCCGCAGCCCGGCAGGTCGACGTGACGGGCGAAGGGCAGCACCGCGCGGGCGCGGGCGCTCTGCGTGCGATGGGTGAGTACGACGTCGCGCGTGCCCCAGGCGACCGTCACCGGAATGTGGGCCAGGGCTCCGGGGTCGTCGTCGGGACTCAGGACGTAGGCGCCGAAGTCGTGGCGGGCTGCCGCGAACGCGGACGCCCCAACGAGCCCGGCGAGGTCGGCGCGGGCCTCGTCTGCCGGAACGCGTCCGGGATGGCCGAACATCACGCCCAGCAGCGCGAGGCGACCGGCCCGGTGGTCGAGCGCACGGTCGATGACCGGCCCGGCGACCGAGGCTGCGCCCCGCAGGCCGGTGACCACACCCTGCACCCAGCGCAGGCCGGGCCTGCCGTAGAAGCCGACCGGAGAGAAGGCGGTGACGGACGCGGCGACCCCGCTCCGGCCGAGCTCCAGGGCCACGCCGCCACCCATCGAACTGCCGACCAGGTGCGGCCGCTCGATGCCGTTGTCGGTCAGCCAGCCGGCGAGCCACTCGGCGTAGCCGCGCGGGCCGGGCCGCACCCCGTCGACGGGCGACGAGGCGCCGAAGCCGGGCAGGTCGATCGCGATGACCTCATGGTGCTCAGCGAGCTGGTCGAGGATCGGCTCGAAGACCTGCCAGCGGCTGCCGATGCCGTGCACCAGCACGATCGGGCTGCCGGTGCCGCGGCGGTCGAGGGAGATCATCGTCGACCCCCGCCCGACGGCGCCCGCGACAGTCCGATGTCGAGGCCGAGGTAGTCGTCGGCGAGGGCCGCGCAGTGCTGCACGAACTCCTCGCGTGAGCTGTGGCGCACGCCCTCGCTCCACGCGAGGAACAGGGCGAAGACCGCGGCGGAGAAGCCCAGCAGCGTCCACCCGCCCGACGCGGCGCGCAGCTCGTCGGCCTTGTCCGGCAGGACCTCCGCCAGCACCGTCAGCACGAACTCGGGCATGGCCTGCTGCGACCGGGGCCGGAGGGTGTCGTCGGCCGCCGACTCCCGGAACAGGATCCGCCCGATCCGGGGATCGTCCTCGACGACGGCCACCGCGGTCTCGAAGGCCGCGAGCATCGCCGCGGACACCCCTTCGCTCCCGGCAGCCGACACCACGGCGGAGAGGATCGGCTCGCGGATCCGGTCGACGGTCTCGTCGTACACCGCGGCGAGCAGCTCCTCGCGGGTCGCGAACAGCTCGTAGAAGTAGCGCGGCCCGACCGACGCCTCCCGGCACGCCGCTCGCATGGTCAGCGCAGCGACGCCCTGGGTGCCGACCAGCTCGAGCCCGGCCTCGACCAGGCGCTGGCGGCGGTCGGCCTCTCGCGCGGCGGGCGTCTGGCCCTGCCAGACCCGGCCCGACTGCGCGAGCGAGTCGTCGTGGGTGGCGGTCGTGACGGTGGTCATGCCGGAACCATACAGGAATCATCCGATTCCCGGAAGCGGTTGATTCCTGGAATCTAGGTGTGCACGTGCAGCGGCTTGCCGGCCATCGCGAGCGCAGCCTCGCCGAGGGCTTCGTTCTGGGTGGGATGGGCGTGGATGAACCTCGCCGCGTCTGCCGGGAATGACTCCCAGTTGACCAGCAGCGAGGCTTCGCCGATCAGCTCCCCCATCCGTTCACCGACCAGGTGCACCCCGACGATCGGGCCGTCCTTCTCCCGGACGATCTTCACGAGGCCGGCGGTCCCGAGGATCTGGCTCTTGCCGTTGCCGGCCAGGTTGTACTCGCAGACCTCGACCCCGGCGTACTGCTCCTCTGCCTGGGCCTGGGTCAGGCCGACCGAGCCGACCTCCGGGTTGCAGTAGGTGACCCGCGGAATCCCGGAGTCCGCAACGGGTTCGGGATCCAGGCCAGCGATCTGCTCGGCCACGAAGATGCCGTGCGCGAACCCGCGGTGAGCGAGCTGCAGACCGGGTACGACGTCACCGACCGCGTACACGTGCGGGATCGAGGTGCGGAGTCGGTCGTCGGTCATGACCCAGCCGCGCTCGGTGGTGATGCCCTGGTCCTCCAGGCCGAGCCCGGCAGTGACCGGGTAGCGCCCGACCGCGATGAGGACGAGGTCGGCGCTGATCAGCTCCCCATTGCTGAGCCGGACCGCAACCTCGTCCGATGTCTCCTTGATGGCCTCGAGGCTGGTGCCCGTAACACAGGTGATGCCACGTTTGCGGAACGCGCGCTCCAGCGCCCGGCCCACCGCCACGTCCTCGAGCGGGACCAGGGAACCGAGCGCCTCGACCACGGTGACCTCGGCGCCGAAGCTGCGCCACACCGACGCGAATTCGACACCGATCACGCTGCCGCCAACGACCACGACCCGCTTCGGGACCTCGGTCAGGGTCAGCGCCTGGTCGCTGGTGACCACCCGTGGACCGAGATCCACACCGGGTAGGGAGCGAGCCGCCGAGCCGGTGGCGAGCACCAGATCAGTGCCGGTACAGACGGTTCCTTCCACCTCGACCGAGGTGGGCCCGACCATGCGGCCCTCGCCGGCTACGAGCGTGACGCCGGCGCTGCGGACCAGGCCCTGCAGGCCGCGGAAGAGCCGGTCGACGACCCCGTTCTGGAATGCCGTCACGCCCACCATGTCGATGCCGTGCAACGAAGAGAGGACGCCGACGACGCTGCCCTCCCGGGCCGCGTCGGCGATCTCGGCCGCATGGAGCAGCGCCTTGGTCGGGATGCAGCCCCGGTGCAGACAGGTGCCGCCGAGCTTGTCTCGCTCGATCAGCGACACCGACTTGCCGAGCTGGGCGGCCCGGAGCGCGGTCGCGTAGCCGCCGCTGCCGCCGCCGAGGACGAGGACGTCGTTGTGCATGGACTCTCCTGGTGGTGTGAGGGGTCGCTCGGTTCGGTGCCCGCTGACCCTGGATCAGACGACGAGCCGCAGCGGCCGCTCGATCGCCTCGACCAGAGCGGCCATCCACTGGGCGGCGAGTGCGCCGTCAATGGCACGGTGGTCGACCGAGAGCACCAGGTTCGCGATCGTGGCGACGACTGGCTGACCGTCGTCGACGACGACGCCAGGTTTCCCCGCCCCGACGGCCAGGATCGCGGAATGCGGAGGGTTGATGATCGCGGAGAACTCGTCGACGCCGTACATCCCCAGGTTGCTGATCGTGATCGAACCGCCTTCGAGATCCTGCTGTTGCAGCCTTCCGGCGTTCGCGGCGTCCACAAAGCCGCGGACCTGGGCGGCGATGCCGCTGATCGAGGCCTTTTCGACGCCACGCAGGACCGGCGTGACCAGGCCCTTCTCTGAGGCAATCGCCACGGCGACGTCGACGGAGTCGAACTGCCGCATCGCGTCATCGGTCCAGATCACGTTCGCAGCTGGGACAGCCGTGTGCGCGACCCCGATGGCACGGATCAGGAAGTCGTTCACCGAGAGCCGGACCGGAGAGTCCTCGTTGAGACTCGTGCGAAGGGCCAGGAGTGCGTCGAGGTTGACGCTTCGACGGAGGTAGAAGTGCGGCGTCTGCTGCTTGCTCTGGGTCAACCTGGTCGCGACCGTACGGCGCAGCCTGGAATGTGGCGTCTCGGTCCAGGTCTGGGTCGTGGTGGCGGCCGCGACCGTCTCGGCGACGACCGGGCCGACGACAGGCGGTGCCGCGCGGCTCGCCTCAGCGCTGATCGCCGCCTCGACGTCCCGGCGGCGGATCCGGCCGTGCGGGCCGGAGCCCGCGACGTCCTGGGCGGACAGGCCGGCCTCGCGAAGCAGCTTGCGGGCGATCGGCGAGACGAACAGACGCCCTTCCGGCCGTGGAGCTCCGGGGTCGGCCGGCGCCGGCACCAGGTTGGACGCGGCGCCGGAGGCCTCAGGGGCCGGCTCCGGCGCGTCCCGCCGTACCGGCGCAGGGGCTGGCCCGTCGTCGGAGACCCCGAGCTCGCGCAGCATGGCGTCGAGGTCTCCGTCGAGCTCCGCGGCGGTACCGATCAGCGCCATCGGTGACCCGACCGCGGCCTCGGACCCGCTCTCGACCAAGGTCTTGAGGAGGGTGCCGCCGTGTTCGGCGGGCAGCTCGACCACGGCCTTCTCGGTCTCGATGACCGCGATCAGGTCGCCGGCCGAGAACGTGTCGCCGACCTTGACCAGCCACTCGGAGACGACAACCTCGGTGGACCCGGCAGCGACATCAGGGACGGGCAGCAGCTCGGCCATCAGCTCGGCTTCCTTTCAGGAGTGGAGGAGGATGCGGCGGTCATTCGGCAGCGATGGAGCGCAGCTTCGAGACGACCTCTTCGGTCCTCGCGATGGCGGCCCGCTCCAGCACCTTGCTGATGCTCGGGGACGCTTCTGCTCCGGTGACGCGCTCGACAGGAGCGTCGAGCCAGTCGAAGAGGCGACGCTGGATCTCGTCAGCGAGCCACCCGCCGTACGACGTGCCGATGGCGCCCTGCTCGACGATGAGCACTCGGTTGGTCTTCTTGACGCTTGCCTCGATGGTGTCCCAGTCGATCGATGCTCGATCCAGCCAGCGCAGGTCGATGAGGTCCGCGGAGACTTCCGACACCTGGTCGAGCGCCTCCAGGCAGTGGCCCACCATCGTGAGGTACGAGATGACCGTGAGGTCATCACCCTGGCGCCGCACCGCGGCCTTGCCCACCTCGATCAGGTAGTCCAGGTCGTCCATGGGAGCAATGCCCTTGGACGTGTAGAGATCCACGTGCTCGAGAACGACCACAGGGTCGTCGCACGCGAGTGCGGTGTTCATCAGCCCGACGTAGTCGAACGGGGTCGAGGGGGCCACGATGCGCAGCCCGGGTGCGGTTGCCAGGACACCGGCAGGGTCCATCGAGTGCTGGGATCCGTACCCGGTACCGGCCGCGAGCTTCTGGCGGAGCACGAACGGCACGGCGCTGTCTCCGCCGAACATGTGCCGCGCCTTCGCGATCTGGTTGAACAGCTGATCCGCGGCCACCCACATGAAGTCGGCGTACATGAACTCGACGACGGGGCGGAAGCGACCGTCGATGGCCATCCCGCCACCGAGGCCGGCGAACGCGTTCTCGCTGATCGGCGTCCCGAGAACGCGATCCGGGAAGAGTTCGAGCGGCTTCTTCGTCGCACCGTTGGTGCCACCCTTGAGGCCGTCCACGTCTTCGCCCATCACCACGATGGACGGATCGGTTTCCATGCGACGTGCCATGACGTCGCTGACGAGGTCGATGAAACGGCGCTCTCCGAGCTCTCCGCTGAACGTGTCGGCCTCCTCGTAGCGCGAACCCTCGAGCTCCGAGACGTCGCCACGGATTCCGACGTCGACGAAACTGGCGTCGGGCCACAGGCTGGCGATGATGCGGCGCTCGTTCGGCTTTCCGTGAGGGACCGCCTCGAGAAGGCTGTCGCCGATGCCCTGCATGACGGCGTCCACCTCTGCCGCCGCGGCGTTGATCTCCTCCTCGGTCAACAGCTCATGTGCCACGATCTCGCGGCGGAGCTGGGCGATCGGATCCCGCTCCAGCCATCTCTTCTCTTCCGCCTTGTCGCGGTAGCCGAAGGCGGACCCGGGCAAGGATCCGTTCTGGTGGAAGAAGCGGTACAGGTCCGCTTCGACGATCGTGGGACCGTTGCCGGCTCGCATGTGGGTGACGGCCTCGGTCATCGCCGTATGGACGGCGAGTGCGTCCATGCCGTCGACTCGCCAGCTCGGGATGTTGAAACCCAGGCCCCGAGCGGACAGGCGGGGTTCAGCGGTCGCCTTTCCGACGGGGGTCGAGACGGCGTACTGGTTGTTCTCGATGAAGAAGCAGACAGGCAACTTCCAGGCCGCTGCCAGGTTGAACGTCTCCAGGACCGAGCCGATGTTCACCGCTCCGTCGCCGAAGTAGGTCACGCTGACCGCGTCCGTGCCGGCGTGAAGCTGGTTCCACGCGAAGCCGGCGGCCTGCGGCACACCCCCGCCGACAATTGCGTTGGTGCCCATCGCGCCGGCCTCGCGCCACTGGAGATGCATGGAGCCACCGCGTCCGCGGCAGTAGCCGTCGGCAAGTCCACAGATCTCGGCGAGGGTGCGACGCAGGACGTCGTGAACTTCCGGTGTCAGCTGAGGAAGGGCCCCGGACTTCGGTTGTACGACGTGGCCGAACGCCTTGGCCAGGAACTGGTGGTGGCCTCGGTGGGAGCCGTTGACGAAGTCGTCGGATCGCAGGGGAAGCACGGATCCAACCGCTCCGCCTTCCTGGCCCACGCTGGAGTGTGCGGGGCCGTGGATGAGTCCATTGCCTGCGAGTTCGAGGACGTACTCCTCGAACGATCGGATCCACTGCGCCTGGCCGAGAAGCTGGAGGAGGAGATCCGGCTCAGCGGCTGCCCAGTCTGCCTTCTCGGTCGTCAGCTCGACCCAGGGCGACGCGGCGTGAAGGTCTTCGTGGCGCGGCATGGGACCAACTCCTGTTCACTCATGTATCCAATCCATCCCGTCAAGCGGTGGACTGCGATCGATTGCAACGCTAAGGTAAGCCATTGAATGGATACATTGCAAGAGGAGATGAGATGAGGGTCACGTCGCGACTACCCGGGGTTCGGGCGCTCGACCACATCGGGATCACGGTGCCCGACCTGGAAGAAGCGCACGTCTTCTTCACCGAGCTCCTCGGCTGCGAATACATGTATCGACTCGGTCCGTTCCAGGACGGCGGCACCTGGATGAGCGAGCACCTCGGCGTTGCCGACACCACCGTCATGCGACAGCTCCGGTTCTACCGCCTCGGGGGACAGGCCGTCTTCGAGGTCTTCGAGTACGACGCCGACGACCAGCGGCGCCTTCCTCCGCGCAACAGCGACGTCGGGGGTCACCATGTCGCGATCCACGTCGACGACATGGACGCAGCGGTCCAGGTGCTCCACGAGTCCGGGATTCGCGTGCTCGGCAAACCCACTGCCAGCCGCGGGGCAAGCGAAGGTCAGAGGTGGGTGTACTTTCTCGCGCCATGGGGCATGCAGTTCGAGCTGGTGTGCTATCCCAACGGCAAGGCGTTCGACCACAACCCTGAAGCGTTCGCATGAGTGTGATGAGGAGCTGGAGGCAGCATGGTGGAGGTGGCTGAGCAGCGGGCTTCGCCAGTCGCGAGCACTCGCATCGCGGCCGAGCTCGCCGAGCGGATCCTTGCTGGCCGGCTCAAGCCTGGGGCGAGGATCAAACAGGACGAGATAGCGGAGGAGTTCTCGGCCAGCCGGATCCCGGTCCGCGAGGCGCTTCGGATCCTCGAGTCACGTGGGCTCGTGGTTCTCAAGTCGAACGCCGGCGCCTGGGTGTCGCAGATGTCGCCGCGAGATCTCTCGATGTCGTACCGAATCCGGGAAAGGATCGAGCCTCTGCTGCTCCTGGACAGCCTGCCGCGCCTTGTCGAGGCCGACCTCGAGGAGATGCGCGGCCTTCAGGCGGAGATCGAGTCCACCACTGACGTCGACCGCTTCCTGGTCCTGGACCGCCAATTCCATTGGGTTTCTTACCGAGGTCATCGCTCCCCCGAGCTGGCGTCCATGATCGAGCGGCTCTGGGACACCACCCACTCCTATCGGCGGGAGTTCACCCGTCTCGCCTCCCGCACGGGCGCGTGGGTCATCACCGCGGAGCACAAATTGCTGGTCGAGGCGGTCTCCAACCGCGATGCGGAGACGGCCGAGAGCATCCTCGAGACCCACATCCGGCGCACCCGGCTGGAGCTCCTGCACCATCCCGAGCTGTTCGACGCGACGGCCCACTGATCCGGCCCGAACCGGCGACTTCATGCTGGAGCGCGAGCCCTCGCTCGTGCAATCCTTTGCATATTTCAGGCTAGGCTTCCGACGTGCACGCCAAGAAGCCGAAGGCAGTGACTCTCAAGGAGGTTGCGCGAGCAGCCGGAGTCCACGCCGCGACGGTCTCTCGCGCCCTGGACCCTGACCGCCAGAGCCTGGTCAATCCCGAGACGCGTGAACGGGTGCAGCAGGTCGCTCTCGACCTGGGATACCAGATCAACGCGTTCGCCCGGAGTCTCCGCAAGGGATCCTCCGGCATGGTCGGCGTGGTCGTGGCTGACGTGGCGAACCCGTTCCTGCCCCCCATCCTTCGGGGCATCGAACAGGAGATCCGAAACGACGGCCTCCTGCTGCTGATCGCCGAGACGCACGATGACAGCGAGACCCTGGCCGAGATCCTGGCCCATCTGGTGAGCCGCCGGGTGGACGCGCTGATCCTGTGCGCGGCCCACCAGGGCGACCTGGCGCAGATTCGTCAGGCAGCCGACTCGATGCCCGTGGTGCTGGCGGTCAGAAGCGTCGAGGGCAGTGGGCTCCCGACCGTGACTCACGACGACTTCATGGGCGGGCAGCTGGTTGCCGAGCACCTCGTCGGGCTCGGTCATCAACGCATTGCGCAGCTCCGCGGTCCCCGCGACATCTCATCGTTTGCGGGCCGTGCGGCCGGCTACAGCTCGGTCATGGCCAGAACGGCCGCACGAGACGTGAGCGCCGACGACATCGCGACCGCGCCCACGACCGCGGAGGGGTTCCGCCTGGCCGCCCAGCTGCTGGGGCGCCAGTCTGATCGACCGACGGCGATCTTCGCTCACAACGACCTGATGGCGGTCGGAGCGCTCGACGCCATCAGGAAGGCTGGCCTGCAGTGCCCGGTCGACGTCTCCGTTGTCGGGTACAACGACGCCCCGCTCACGGACCACCTCAGCCCCTCGTTGACCTCGGTGCGTCTTCCCAGCCTGGAAGTCGGCCGACTCGCGGCACGCGTGGCTCTGGCGCGGCTCAAGGGCGACGAGGCCCCGGGCAAGGTCGAGCAGCTGCCGCCCACCCTGGTGCCTCGAGAGTCCTCCGGACCGATCGGCGGCTGAGACCGACCGGGACCGGAAGGCTCAGCTCACCAGTCGACTGCTACGTACTTGCTCTCCGTGAACTCGAGCATGCCTTCATGGCCGCCTTCGCGTCCGAGCCCCGACTGCTTGGTCCCGCCGAACGGCGCCGCAGGGTCGGAGACGACGGGACGGTTGAGGCCCACCATGCCGCTGTCGAGCCGTTCGGCCACCTGGAGACCTTGGCGCAAGTCGCTGGTGTAGACGTAGGAGACGAGTCCGTACTCCGACCGGTTCGCGAGTTCTATCGCCTCGTCGAGGTCGTCGAAGGCGACGACCGGGGCCACGGGGCCGAAGATCTCCTGGGACAGGATGTGCGCATCCTGAGGTACGTCGGCCAGCACGGTCGGGCTGTAGTAGTAGCCGACCCGGTCCGGCCGCCCGCCACCAACCGTCGCGTGAGCACCAGCGGAGAGGGCTGAGTCGACCAGCTCGCCGACCTTGTCGCGGGTCTTGGCGTTGACGAGCGGCCCGACATTCGTGCTCTCCGCCAGGCCCGGCCCGATACGCAGCTCCCTCATCGCCGTCGTGAATCGGTCCGTGAACTCCCGGGCGACCGACGAGTGGACGAGGAAGCGGTTGGCGGCCGTGCAAGCCGATCCCCCGTTGCGCATCTTCGCCACCATGGCGCCAGCCACGGCCGCGTCAAGGTCCGCGTCGGGGAGGACGACAAAGGGAGCGTTCCCGCCGAGTTCCATCGCGGCACTCACCACGGTGCGTGAAGCATGTTCCAGAAGTACCCGACCAACCTCGGTCGAACCCGTGAACGACACCTTGCGGACCAGGTCGTGGTCGAGCAGAGTCGACGAGACGTCGTTGGATCGCGTCGAAGGCACGATGTTGACGACGCCGTCCGGAACCCCAGCTTCGGCGAGGATCGCGACGATGGCCAGTGCCGTCAGCGGGGTCTCGGAGGCGGGCTTCAAGATGACCGAACAGCCCGCCGCCAGAGCAGGGCCGATCTTCCGGGTCGCCATCGCCGCGGGAAAGTTCCACGGAGTGATGAGCAGGGAGACGCCGATCGGTTGCCGCAGCACGATGATCTTGTTCGTGCCAGCCGGTGCATGCTCGATGACTCCGGACAGCCGCACTGCTTCCTCGGAGTACCAGCGGAAGAACTCCGCGGCGTAGGCGACCTCACCCCGGGCGTCCGGCAAGGACTTGCCGTTCTCCAGGGTGATCAGCCGTGCGATGGCCTCCGACCGCTCGATCATGAGGTCGAACGCCCTGCGGAGGATGTCGCTCCGCCGACGAGGGCTCAGTCGATTCCACGGCTCCATGGCGGCCTGAGCGATGTCGACTGCGGCCAGGGCATCGGCAACGGTTCCGTTGGCAACCTGGGCGATGACCTCTTCGGTCGCAGGGTCGATCACCTCGATCAGGCCATCGCCATCGTGGAGCTTGCCTCCGATGACCGGGCCGAGCGGAATGGGGCCGAGCGTGTTGATGATCTCGTCGTAGCTGTTCATGGCGGCGTTCCTTGAGTGGTGGGTCGATGAGCGGGCGTCGTCGTCGACGCTCAGTAGGGGTTGGTGACCATGAGGTCCTGCGCCGGGAAGAGGGTGAGCACGCGAGGTCCGTCCTCGGTGATGACGATCTCCTCCTCGATCCGTGCGGCGGAGAAGCCGTCCGAGGCTGGACAGTAGGTCTCGAGCGCGAACACCATGCCGACCCGCAGCTCGACGGGCTCCTTCATCGAGTTCAGGCGCGAGATGATCGGGCGTTCGTGCAGTCCCAGACCGAGACCGTGGGCGAACTGGAGGCCGAAAGCCTCCATCTCGCTGGAGAAGCCGAACTCGTCGGCTGCGGGGAGCAGCGCCGCTATTTCATCGGTGCCGACACCGGCCTTGATCCCGTCGATCCCCCGGTCCATCCACTCGCGCGCTCGCGCGTAGGCGTCACGTTGCGCGGGTGTGCTGCTCCCGACGGCGAAGGTGCGGTAGTAGCAGGTCCGGTAACCGTTGTAGGAGTGGATGATGTCGAAGAACGCCTGGTCCCCCGGCCGGATGAGCCGGTCGGTGAAATTGTGTGGGTGCGGGTTGCAGCGCTCACCGGAGATGGCGTTCACCGCTTCGACCTGGTCAGAGCCCATCTCGTAGAGCCGCTTGTTCGCGTGGGCCACGATCTGGTTCTCCCGGATCCCTGGCTTCAGCATCTCCACGATGTCCTGGTAAACGCCGTCGACCATCGCGGCGGCCTGGTTGAGAAGCATGATCTCGTCCGAGGATTTGATGCAGCGCGCGTCGAGCATCAGCTGCTGTGCGTCCACGACTCGCAGACCCTGGCGTTCCATCTCGAACAGGAACGGGGGTTCGACGATGTCCACACCGACGGGCAGGTCCGCCACGCCCGCCTCGATGAGCATCGACTTCAGCTCGGCGACGGCGTCTGCCATCAGGCCCACGCTCGGTGCGACGGCTCCCCGGAACCCGAGGAACCCGGCACGATAGTTCTCCTCGGGAACCCAGCGCGAGTACTTCTGGTGGTGCTTGACCGCCGAACCGAAGTCCCAGAGCACCGGGTCCTTGTCGCGGGCGAGCAGTGCGTACCTGATCATCTTGTCGCCGAGGGCTCCGCCGATCCACGTCTGGGTGGTGTAGCGGATGTTGTAGAAGTCGAAGAGGAGGAACGCTCCGCATTCGCTGCCCTGGAGTGCTGCCTTGGCTCGCTCGAGCCGATAGCCGCGGAGGCGGTCGAAGTCGACCCGCTCCTCGTAGTCAACTCCCATGTGGCCGGGAGCTGGCAGCGGAGGCTGGTTGGTCACGGAGTTCCTCTTCCTCGTAGATGTCGGCGCGTTGCGGCGGTGCGCTCAGAAGGCGGCGCGAACCGTTCCACCGTTGACTCCCAACGAGGAGCCTGAGGTGTAGCCGGACACGGGCGATGCCAGGAACACCACGGCCGCGGCCACGTCAGCCGGGTTGCCCAGCCGGGCCATCGGGATCTCACGGTCGCGAACGAGCTCGTTGACGGCAGCTTCGCCCTTGAGCCCGTAGTTGGCCTCCACCGTCTCGAGGTATCCGCCCGGGCGAGACCAGAGCGGCGTCCAGATCGGCCCCGGGGAGACATCGTTGACACGAATGGCCGGAGCGTAGGCCCGTGCCAGAGTCTTCGAAAGGTTGACCATCGCGGCCTTGCTCGCCTGATAGTCGACGAAGACCGTCTCGGGCTGGCCGGCCAGGTCCGAGGTCACGTTCACGACCGACCCCCCACCGGCAGCGACCATCTGGGGAAGGAGGCGCTTGCAGGTGCGCATCATCGAGAAGAAGTTCAGCTCGAACGTCCGGTGGAAGTCCTCGTCGTCGAGTTCCTCGAACGGCAGCATGCGACCGATGCCGGCATTGTTCACGACGACGTCAGGTGCTCCCCCGAAGTGGGCGACGGCCGCATCGGCGGCTTCGTTGCACCCCGAGAGTGTGGACAGGTCTGCATAGAAGGGCTCGACCGAAGTGAGTCCATCGTCGGCGACATACGCCTTCAGCGCGTCGAGATTGATGTCGACCGCGAAGACACGGGCTCCTTCAGCAGCGAACTGCCTCACGATCTCGGCGCCGATGCCGGTGGCCGAGCCGGTGACGTACACGTTCTTTCCGGCGAGTTGCAGATCCATCAGCCCGCCACCTCTTCCAGGGTCGGCGGCCAGTTCTCGAACTGCACCGCGGTGTTGGTGGGCTCTCCCGGCGGAATGAAGCTGACCGCGAAGGCCAGGCAACGGACGCCACTGTGGTGCGCGAAGATCGAGTGCGGCACGTTCGGCGGGGTGTGGATCAACTGACCGGGATGGACGTCCTCGACGTGGTCACCGATCCGCATCGTCGCCTGCCCGGACAGCACGTAGTAGAACTCGTGTGAGTTGTGGAAGTGCGGCTCGATCGCATGACCGGCTTCAACGGTGAACTCGTTGATGAACTGCAGGTGCGAACCTTCAGTTGCCTCCCGCATCGAGTCGAACGGGAACATGAAGTAGCTGCTCACGGTGTCGTCGTGTTCTAGCACTGCAGGAACATTCGACGTTGACACGTAGCCCATCGTGGACCTCTCTGGTGGTGGCGGATCAGGTGAGAAGGAAGGCGCCGGTCGGCGCGAGGGTGACGCCCGTGGCGTTGAGGTCGCTGAGCAGGAGAGCCGCCGCCCCCATGTGCTCGGGCTGACCGAAGCGCCCCAGAGGAATCACCGACAGACGTTGTGCGTGGTAGTCGTCGTACGAGATCCCGGCCGCTTCGGCCATGCCGGCGAACGCGTTGCGCATCAAGGGCGTATCGATCGGGCCCGGACAGAGGGTGTGCACCCTGACATTCGTCGGACCGTTGGTCGCCAGGGCGCGGACCAGGCCGACGGCGGCGAACTTCGCGGCACAGTAGGCACCGTTGCCCGGCTCCGCGATGAGCCCGGCCTGGCTCGAGAGCACGACGATCGACCCGGTGGCACTCGCGACGGCGGGAAGGAGCGCGTCGACAACGTTCCACACACCCGTGCCGTTGATGCGCAGCGACCGCTCGCGGACGCCATCGTCGAGGTCGTTGAGAGCCCCCGCGCCGCCCACGCCATGGAGCACCTGCAGCGACGAGATCCCGTTCGCGAGTGCGGGGTGGGCTGCCAGCGCTGCCACGTCGGCAGGCGAAGTCACGTCGCACGCGATGGCTGTCACGCCGAGTCGAGTCGCTTGTGCGTTCAGGGCATCTGAGGCGAGGTCCGAGATGACCACCTGACGACCTGCTGCAACAAAGGCGCGTGCGACCGCGCCACCGAGCCCTCCCGCGGCACCGGTGACCAGGATCGGGAATCGCTCGTCCGCGACCGGATCCACCGTGCGAGTGAGGCGCAGGTCGAGCGTCGCACCGGCGGTGAACCCTGCGGCCTCATCGTCACCGAGGTAGGCGAGGACCTCCCCGAGGTCACGGTCCGTGGTGTCGGACGAGATCAGGATGCTGTTCACCCGCTGGCCTGCCGGCGCAGCTTCGAGGGCGGCCACCCCCACACTTCCCTGGACGGCCGCAAGCGCAGCGTCGCTGACCAGGGTCGACGGTGTCGGAAACCTGATCACGAACGTGGTCGAACTCGCTCCGGATTCCTTGGCCAGGTGCTCGAGCAGGTCTCGCGACAGGCCCTCGACCGATTCGAGCCAGCCGAGGTCCGTGATGTCGATGACCGCGACCTCTCCCGAGCCGGTAGCCAGCTTTCGTACGAGTTCCACCAGGTCGGCGTCAGCGTCGTGGATCGACGTCACCACGGAAATGGTTCCCTTCGGGTCATTCATCGAGAAGCCGTCGTCATTCGTTCGATGGAGCGGTCCACCGTGACGGCAAGAACCAGCAGGCCGCCGGTCACGATCAACTGCACGTCAGTGGAGACCCCGAGCAGGTTGAGCCCGTTGCTAACCGTGCCGATGACGAGCGCGCCCAGGAGTGCGGCCGACGCTCGGCCTCGGCCACCGAAGAGGCTCACTCCCCCGATCACAGCTGCAGCGATCGCGTTAAGCAGCAGGGCGCCCCCGCCGATGCCACCACCTGAGGAGACTGACACGCCCAGGATGCGGCTCGCCGCAATGATGCCTGCGAGCGCAGCAAGTCCACCACTGATGGCGAATGCCAGCACCTTCACCAGGGTGACGTTGATGCCGGCGCGCCGGGCAGCTTCTTCGTTGCCGCCGACGGCGTACAGGTGAAGGCCGAACCGGGTCTCGGTCAGCACGTAGGTGGCGCCTGCGAGCAGGACGGCGAAGATGGCGACCGGCAGGGGAACACCCTCGTTCGCGTTCAGGACAGCCACGACAACGAGGCCGGCGGCCGTCGCGAGGACGGTGTGAAGTACGACGGACCTCAGCAGCGAGGAGTCGATCCCGTTCTTGAGCCGGCGCAGATGCGCGGTCAAGCGCAGTCCGAGCACCAGGCCGCCAGCAACGACGACGCAGGCCCAGGACTTGGCACCGGTCAGGTAGGAGCCGGCGATGTGGTCGATCCCGCTGTTCACCAGGGTGTACCGGCCCGAGCGCGGCAGGACCATGAGCTGGATGCCGTTCAAGACCAGTCCGGCACCCAGGGTGACGACGAACGACGGCACGAGGAACCTCGTGGACCAGAGCCCGGTGAACGCACCCAGGGCAATCCCCAGCAGCACCGCGATGACGACCGCGTTCACGTTGCCCCAGCCCTGGGCCACGACCAGCTTCGCCATCACGACCGAGCAGAGACCACTGATGGCAGCGACTGAAAGGTCGATCTCTCCGAGAAGCAGCACGAAGACGATGCCGAGGGCGATCGTGCCGGTGACGACTGTTTGCACGAGCAGGTTGGAGATGTTCCGGCTGGACAGGAAGACATCGCTCTGCGACGAGAAGTAGATGACCAGGACAAGCAGGCCGGCGATCACCGGGACGGCGCGCAGGTCGTTGGCGAGCAGTTCGGCCAGACGGGCCCTGCCCTTGAGCTTGGGTGCCGGAGCCGGCTGGCTCACGGTCGTTGAGGTCGTGGTTGACGTGCTCATCGCGCTGAGTTCACTCCTTCGTTTCCGCCGACCATCGCGTTCACAATGGTCTCTCCCGTGACGTCCTTGGAGTCGAACTCGGCGACGACGGCCCCTAGGCGAAGCACGACGACGCGGTCGGTCACCTCGACCACGAACTGATGGATGTCGTGCGACACGACGATGACGCCCAGTCCTTCGTCGGCGAGTTGCCGTACGAGCTGGCCAACCTGCGCCGCAGCCGTGTGCGACAGCGCCGCGGTGGGTTCGTCGAAGAGGACCACGTTCGGGGTCCACAGGATCGAGCGGGCAATCGCGATGTTCTGCCGCTGCCCTCCCGACATCTGGCCGACGGGCCGAGTCAACGAGATGCTGTCCAGCCGAAGGCGCTTGAGAACCTCGCGTGCCTGCCGTTGAGATTGCGCTCGCCGGATGCGGGCGCCGAACAGGCGGCTGCCGACCTGCTCGCGACCGAGGAAGAGGTTCTGTACGGCGTCCAGGTTGTCGCACAGGGCAAGGTCCTGGTAGACGGTCTGGATGCCCAGCCCCTTGGCGTCGTGGGGCGACTTGATGTCGACGGCCTCGCCACGGAAGAGGTACTCGCCCCTGTCGGGGCGAATGATGCCCGACATCGTTTTGATGAGGGTTGACTTGCCGGCTCCGTTGTCGCCGACGAGGCCCACGACCTCACCCGGCATGACATGGATGTTCACGCCCTTGAGCGCGTGTACGCCGCCGAAGGTCTTCTCGATGTTGCGCAGCTCGAACAGCGGCTGCCGGCGGTCTCCGTCTCCGGGGACAACGGTCGTCTCGGTGGGTGAATTCATGGTCATGCTGCTCACTGTCGTGGTTCTCATTGTGTCCCCCGGATCTCGGGTTTGGAGGGTGCCCGGCGCGAGCCATGCGGGTCTCGCGCCGGACAACCCCATGGATCAGGACGCGTTCTGCTGGCAGATGTCGGAGTCCTCGATGCCCTGGCAGATCTCCTGCCAGGTCCAGGTGCCGGCGTCGACCAGGACCTTGATGTTGTCCTTGGTGATGGACTTGACGGGCAGGAAGACAGCTGGGACCTGCATGGCACCGTTGTCGATCTCGCCCGTGACCATGTCGGCGGGAACGCCTGCTCCGTCAAGGATGGACGCGGTCACCTTGGCGGTGTCGTCGGCCTCGACCGCGAGGTCCTTGAAGACGGTGTCGTGCTGGTATCCGCGGATGATGTTCTGGACCGCGTCCACGTTGGCGTCCTGGCCGCCCGTGACCTGAACCGTTCCCTGGAGCTTCTGGGTCGTCAGCGAGGCGATCGCCGCGCCCGCGAGGCCGTCGTTCATGGCAACGACCAGCTTGACGTTGTTGTCCTGCTTGGTGAGGCAGTCATCCATGTAGGCCTGACCCTGGACCGGGTCCCAGTTCGCGATGTTCTTGTCGCAGACGACCTTGATCTTGCCGCTGTCGATGAGGGGCTGCAGGTACTCGTCCTGGCCCTTGGTGTACTGCTCGGTGCCGTACTCGCCCGGATTGCCCTTGATGCGGGCGATCGGGATGTCGTTGCCCGGCATCGCGTTGATCAGGGCGGCCGCTTGCTTGCCCTGCTCTTCTCCGACAGCGAGCGAGTCGAAGACGACCTGCGCCTCCACCTTCCCGTCGCGAGCGTCGTGGTCGTAGAGGACGACCGGCACCTGCGCCTGCTCGGCGACCGCGAGGACACCCGACGCCAGGTTGGCATCCGCTGAGATCAGCACGATTGCGTCGGCACCCTGTGTGACCGCGTCCTCGGCCTGCTGCTGCTGCTTGTCGGGATCGCCCTCGGCGTTGAGCACAGTGACCTCGGCGCCGGGCGAGTACTTGGCCAGCGCTGCCTTGAACAACGGAGCGTCACGCGCCTCGAACCGGGTTGTCGTCGAGTTGGGCAGCAACATGAACACCTTCTTGCCGCCGGCCGAATCGCCTCCCGTGCCAGCATCCGAACTTCCACACGCGGTGAGGGATGTCGCAAGCGCCAGTACGGCGACTGCTCCACCGATGAGCTTCTTCATCTGTTGGTTCTCCATTTCGTAATCCTGCTCACCGACGAGCAGAAGCTGTGTTGTTGGTTTCCCCAGCGCGCAGGTACTCGGCGAGGCCTGACTCGTCGAGATCGCCGAAGCCAGCGGCGACGGCCTGCACCAGGACGTGGTGGTTCAGCTCGGACTGCGGCATGGCCGCGCCGGCACGTGCCGCCGCCTCCAGTGCCAGGCGCAGGTCCTTGGCGGCGAGCTCGAGCCGGAACGCCACCGGCACCTCGCCAGGTGTCTCGAACGCGGCCTGCCGGTAGTGGACGAACGGGGCGGCGATCGCGCTGTTGAGGAAGACCGCGTAGGCCTGGCTGCGTTCGATCCCTGATCGTTCGGCGAGAACGAGCGCCTCAGACACCGCCCCGTTCAAGCCGTGCACGATCGAGTTGACGCAGAGCTTCATGACGGAGCCGCGGCCGCTCTCCCCCAGGTGAATGACCGGATCCCCCATCGCACCGAGAACGGTGCGCGCCGCGTTGACGTCGTCGGTCGAGCCGCCCGCCATGATCGTCAGGGAGGCCGCCGCAGCAGCGGCGACGCTGCCGGAGACCGGGGCGTCCACGAAACCGCCGCCGGCTTCGGCGACCTTGACGGCAATCGCCTGGACGGTTTCTGGGGAGACCGTGCTCATGTCGATCGCTACTGCTCCGGCCTGGAGCGAGGCCAGGATGCCGTCCGCACCGGCATAAGCGGCTTCCAGCGCCGCATCGTCGGCAAGCATCGTGACGACGAACTCGGCGTTCAGTGCGGCTTCGCCTGGCGTGTGCGCGGCGACGGCGGCGTGCTCGGCCGCGAAATCCGTTGCCGTGGCGTGGGTACGGTTCCAGACGGTGACCTCGTGCCCGGCCTTGACGAGGTTGGCGGCCATCGGGGCGCCCATTCGTCCAAGTCCGAGGAAGGCGACGCGGCTCATACGATCGCCACCATCTGGGTCGGGCGGGCCTCCGTGGCCCACGGGTCGATCAGCGTCTTGATGCGAGTGCTGCGACGCTCCACGAGTGGCCTGATGCCCTCCTCGACGAGATCGTCCAGCGGCAGCGCGATCGGGGCGATGTCGGTCCACGGGTCGCCCCGCTTGGCGAGCAGCTCGAGCGCGGTCGGCATGTCGTGGGCGCAGACATGAGCGTTGGTGCCGATCAGCTCGTGCTCGATCAAGCTCAGGGTGCGCGCATCGAGGTCGACGTTCCGACCTTGCAGGCCGACGAGCACGAGCCGGCCGCCACGGGGCAACACGGACAGCGCGGTCTTGAGCCCGGGGATCGTTCCAGAGACTTCGTAGATGACTGTTGGCTCCATGCCCCATTCTCTGACGGCGCCGGCGACCTCCTCCGCGTCACCGGTCTGCAGGACGTGGCTCGCACCGAGGTCGTCGGCGATCTCGAGGCGCTCCCGGTCCAGGTCGACAACTGCGACACTCTCCGTGACCGATGCCGCTGCGTAGGTGAGGAACGCACCGATGCCTCCGGCGCCGACGATGACCGCCTCGTCTTCGGTATCGAGCCGGCCGCGGCGCATCGCGTGGACTGCGATCGCCATCGGCTGGGCGAGACCTGCCGCATCGGGCGTCAGTCCGTAAGGGGCGACCTGCAGGCACGTCGATGCCGGCACGGAGACGAACTCGGCCAATGCCCCATTGCGCTGAAGGCCGACAGTCGAGTATCGCTCGCAGAGGTTGGTGCGCATCCGACGGCACTGCGTGCACTGGCCACACGAGATGCCGGCCCCCGAGGCGATCAGATCGCCTTCCGAGAAGCCTGTCACGCCCTGGCCGACGTGTCGGACAACGCCGGTGAACTCGTGACCCGGGATCATCGGGCCGACGTGCCCGGAGTGTGCGTGCTGCCGGTCGATCGGGAACATGTGCGGCCCGGAGGCGAACTCGTGGGCGTCTGTGCCGCAGATCCCTACGGCGCGGACTTCGATCAGGAGCTCGCCAGCGGTCGGGGTTGGGTCAGCAACCTCCTCGATACGGACATCTCCCTGTCCGTGAAAAACCGCGGCGCGCATGTGTGCCCTTCCCTCTCACTCGAATCCAAGTTTCTGCGAACGTTTGCAAGCGCTGTGTGTCTGACCGACGAAATCAGGCGCTCCGGGTGCTGCTCCAAGGCGCTGCAATCCATTGCATTCATACAACACGTGTAATCCCGGTGTGTCAACGGTCACAGCGGGGAAAGTTCGAAGAATGTATCCAGCGCACGCAGAACCGCCCTAGAACTGGGCACAACGACGGGCGCAATCACATCGATTGGATACAACGGGGGCGGAACCTCTCGCCGGTCGTTCCGGGCAGGTCCGCACCCGCGCGCCAAGAGTTGGCACCCTCAGAAGAAGCCGCCGGCGAGTTCCGTGGGCTTGGAGACCTGGATCTGTAAGGCCGTGAGCCGATCTGCTCCGCCCGTCACCCGACCTCCGGGTTCACCTCGCCGGTCACGACACCGTTCCACGCGGCACGGACAGCCGGCGGCAGCACCAGCTCATCCCAGAGGTCCACCAGCAGCGCGCCATCAACGTACGTGAGCACATCGACCGGGCCGCCTTCGCGCAGGACGATCTCGTAGACCCTCGCTCGCTGACGTCGATCACGCAGGTCGTATCGACGACCGGGGTCCGACCAGTTCAGGTGCAACGGCAGCTCGACCGTGGCCAGCGCGTCGCCGATGAGCAGACGTGGCAGTGCGGCGGGGATCAGGATCACCCGGGCTCCAGCGGCCTCGACGCCAACCCATTCGACCGTGGGAGCCAGCGCCAACTCGAAGCCCGCTTCCCTCAGGATCCGTGACGCGGTCTGCAGCGTCGGCGATTTCCGGCCATGCTCGTACGCCGACAGTGTCGGTCGGGAGGTCCCCGCAGCCTTCGCGAGGGCAGCCTGACTCAGTCCCGCAACCTCACGAGCCTCAACCAGGAGACGCTCACTACCCATATCTTCATGGTATCCAAACGGATACATGATGGCAAAGGCCAGTCACCAGCCTGGTGGGCCGGCGCTAGTCCGCGAGCAGCCTGAGCGTCTGCTCGCGCCCGACGTTCCGGTCAGGCGCGGAGTTCGCCGGGGCGCCCGCCACGGGGTGGATCATCACCTCGTCGACCTCGAAACGCGACGCCAGCGCCTCGATCTGTGCTCGCGCGGCCTGGGGCTCGCCGATGACCCACCGTCGGCGCATCGCGTCGAACAGTCCCTGATGCTCGGCGGGAAGGTCGTAGGCGGCCGCGTCCTCGATGCTGACCTGCGGTCGGAGGTCCTGGCCGGTCCGGAGGGCCACCATCGCCAGCAACTGCGGGCGAGCCAGCGCTTCGGCCTCCTCGAGCGTCGGGGCGACGCAGGCGTTGACGGTGAGGAACGTCGTCGGCTCTGCAGCGAGCTCGCTCGGCTGGAAGTTGCGCCGGTACGCCGCAAGAGCCTCCTCGGTCCCGCCACCGGAGAAGTGGTGCGCGAACACGTAGGGCAGGCCCATCTTCGCCGCCAGCAGGGCGGAGTAGTCGGAGGAGCCGAGCAGCCAGACCGCAGCGCGTGACGTGGCGGCCGGCGTGGCCCGCAGACGGTAGGTCTGACCCCGCAACGGGATCCCCGCACCGGCGGGCTCCATCATGGCGAGCACGTTGTCGACGTACTCGGGGAAACGAGAGACCGCGTCATCCTCGACCCCGCCGCCGCCGTGCCGCAGCGCCCAGCTGGTGACCGGGTCACTGCCAGGAGCGCGGCCGATGCCCAGGTCGATGCGGCCGGGGAACGCCGCCTCCAGGAGCGCGAACTGCTCGGCGACGACGAGCGGTGCGTGGTTGGGCAGCATCACACCCCCGGAGCCAACCCGGATCCGCTGAGTGGCCCCGGCAATGAGCGGGATGAGGACTGCCGGGTTCGTGGCCGCGACTCCTGGCATGTTGTGGTGCTCGGCCACCCAGTAGCGGTGGTAGCCGGAATCCTCGGCGACACGGGCGAGCGCGAGCGAGGCCCGCAGCGCGGCAGACGTGTCCTGGTCTGCGCGAACCGGCACCAGGTCGAGGACGGAGAGACTCAAAGCTGACACGCAGCCCCAACCATTCACGCACGAGGCGCTATTCCGCGTGCGATCTCAGGAGACCTGAGGTCCCGGCTGGGACGCCGGTAACGTCGACGAAGCACGCCCCTGTTGGTCGCCGATCTCGGCATCGCTCGCAGCCCAGCTGGCAAGCAGGGCGAGTGCGTCGTGGGAGGCAGAGCCGGGCTCCGGCACGTAGGCGATCACGCTGTTGCTCGAACCGGCCTCCAGCGGGAACGACTCGAACGGTAGATCCAGATCGCCCACGACCGGGTGATGCAGCTTCTTGACCCCGGTGCTGTGGATCCGCACGTCGTGCGACGCCCATCGAACCCGGAAGTCCTCGCTCCGGGTGGACAGCTCTCCGATCAGGTCCGAGAGCTCCCGGTCGTAGGGGTCTCGGCCCGCCTCTGCCCGCAGGAGTGCCACGGTGTCGTTGGCCACGTTGTCCCACTCGCGGAAGAAGGTCGGTGCCTGCGGGTCGAGGAAGACGAACCGGGCGTTGTTGGGAGTCTGCTCATCCGTGGCGAACGCCGGCGCGAACAGGGCACGTCCCAGAGAGTTCGAGATCAGCACGTCCAGGCGCCCGTTGAGCACCAGCGCGGGCACCCCGTGCATGGAGTCGATCAGGTGTTGGACGGTCGGTCGGACTCGCTGCGGTGTCGCCGCACGGCGACGGCGCACCCGGGTCGGCGTGCCCGCGGTGCGGAGGAGATCAAGCAGATGGGCGCGCTCGGCCGCATCGAGACGGAGAGCTTGGGCGATGCCGTCGATGACGCTGTCGGAGACACCCGTGGCATCGCCGCGCTCGAGTCGGATGTAGTACTGCGGTGAGACGCCCACGAGCAGCGCAGCCTCCTCGCGGCGCAACCCCGGCACACGTCGGCGGTCTCCGCCGTACGTCGGAAGTCCTGCCTGCTCGGGGGTGATCCTGGCCCGACGGGTCGTCAGGAACTCCCTGATCTGCGCCCGCACGTCATCGCGTGGGGCCGGCCTGTCGGGGGTCATGTACTCAACTGTACGAGCCCGAAGCGCGGCCTTCGGGTCACTGCCAGTGGCCCTCTCGACAAGGACTCCCGCGCTCTCTCGGACGCTGGTTCTCTGGTGTGCAAGCCAAGCCGATGCGGCTGGCTGCAGACCAATCCACGTTGTGAGGAAGGGAAATCAGGATGACTGAGAAGAGCGTTTGGCTCGTGACCGGCGCGGGCCGTGGCCTGGGCGTCGACATCGCCAGGGAGGCCCTGGAGGCCGGACATGCGGTGGTCGCGACGGCCCGCAACGTGGACAGCATCAGCAAGGCTCTTGGCGAGCACGACGACCTGTTGGCCGTCGCCCTCGACGTCACCGACCCTGCGTCGGCGGAGTCCGCGGTGCGGGCGACCGTGGAGCGGTTCGGCCGCCTCGACGTGGTGGTCAACAACGCCGGCAACTTCCAGGCCGGGTTCTTCGAGGAGATGACCCCCGAGGCCTTTCGGTCCCAGATCGAAACCACCCTGTTCGGACCCGTCAACGTCACGCGCGCGGCGCTCCCGCAGCTTCGGGCACAGCGTGCTGGCCTGGTGATGACGATCTCCTCGACCGCCGGCATCGCCGCCGGCGGCGACTTCCTGACCGCCTACGCCGCATCGAAGTTCGGCGTCGAAGGCTTCATGGAGGGCCTGGCGCCCGAGATCGCCCCCTTCGGCATCCACACGATGCTCGTCGAGCCCGGCTTCTTCCGCACCGAACTCCTCAGCCCGCAGTCCACGCAGTATGCCGAGCCGTCGATCGAGGACTACGCCGCGCGCACGACCGCGACCGTCGAGGCCTGGAAGGGCATGGACGGCAAGCAGGGAGGCGACCCCGCCAAGCTCGCGCGCGCCCTCGTCCAGCTCGCCGCCCTCGAGCAGCCTCCGGTGCGCTTCGCCGCCGGCGCCGACGCCGTGGAGACCTTCGAGGGCAAGGCCAACACCCTCCTCGCCCAGGCCGCCGCGCACCGGGAGCTGTCCAGCAGCCTCGCCCTCGACGCCTGAGCCCTGCCCTCCCCCCTCTGCTTCAACCCCTTGAGAAGAACGGAAACAACCCCATGACCTCGACGTTGACCGGAACCGTCGCCCTCGTCACCGGAGCCAGCAGCGGCATCGGAGCCGCCACCGCTCGCCGGCTCGCCGACGACGGCGCCTCCGTCGTGCTGGCAGCTCGGCGCCGGAACCGCCTGGAAGCCCTCGCCGCCGAGATCGAGGGCGCAGGGGGTAACGCACTCGTCGTCGAAAGCGACATCTCCGACCGCCAACAGGCAGAGTCCGCCGTCCAGCAGGCCGTCGAGCACTACGGCCGCCTGGACATCCTGGTCAACAACGCCGGCCTGATGCTCCTCGGCCCAGTCGTCGGTGCTGACCCCGAGCAGTGGGATCGCATGATCGCCATCAACACCCAGGGCCTGCTCTACACCACGCACGCAGCCCTGCCCCACCTCCTCAAGGCGGCCGTGGACGGCCCCCGTCAGGTGGCCGACATCGTCAACATCAGCTCGATCGCGGGTCGAGTCGCGTGGAGCGGCTACGGCGTCTACAACATGACCAAGTTCGGCGTGAACGGGTTCACCGAGTCCCTGCGACAGGAAATCACCAAGAGTCACGTGCGCGTGGGCGTCGTCGAGCCCGGTGGAGTCGCGACCGAGCTCGGATCCCACAACGCGCCCGAGATCCGCGGGGAGATGATCGACCCGTTCTACGAGCAGACCGAGGTCCTCGTCCCCGAAGACATCGCCGACGGCGTCGCCTACATGGTCACCCGACCCCGCCACACCTCGATCAGTGAACTGTGGATAATGCCCACCGACCAGGCATGACCGCAGGGCGGGACGCCGGTCCACTCTTAAGTCCTCAGAGGACCCGTGAGTACGACGATCTTGCCGCCGGCAGC
>Ga0070698_100001228_pt1 | contig 28493 bp, 21 predicted proteins | sample KBSK1502metaG_FD_65477 | JGI IMG/M metagenome (GOLD analysis project Ga0070698, IMG submission 65477) | Corn, switchgrass and miscanthus rhizosphere microbial communities from Kellogg Biological Station, Michigan, USA - KBS K1-50-2 metaG | ecosystem: Host-associated > Plants > Roots >...
ACAACGGCTGTCGCACGCTGTTTACCGGGCAATAGAAGAGCGAAGCGAGCGAGAGCAACGCAAGCAGGCAAGCGAAGCCTTGAAAGCTTCAGAGTCGCGTTATCGAGAGTTGTTCGAAAGTAACCCATTGCCTATGTGGGTCTATGACCTGGAGACCCTCGCGTTTCTGGAAGTAAATGCGGCAGCCATTGACCACTACGGTTACAGTCGCGAAGAGTTTCTCGGGATGACGATCAAGGATATTCGACCGCCAGAGGATGTCCCGGCGCTGCTGGACTTAGTAGCTAACCGACCTAACGGACTGGAACGCGCACGGACCTGGAGGCACCGAAAGCGTGATGGAACGATCATCTACGTTGAAATAACTACGCACCCGATCAACTCTACTGAACGACCTGCCGAGATCGTAACCGCAAACGACGTTACCGCACGCAACCAAACTGAAGAGCAACTCCGTCTTCAGAGCGCGGCCCTGGAATCTGCGGCTAATGCCATCCTGATCACAAATAATAAGGGAGTGATTATTTGGATCAACCCGGCCTTTACTCAAACCACCGGGTACGCTCCGGCAGAAGTCCTTGGAAAAACCCCAAGGCTGCTCAAGTCTGGAAAGCAGGATCAAGAATTCTATACGAAAATGTGGGACACAATTCTTTCCGGCAAGGTCTGGCGCGACACAATAGTAAATCGACGCAAGGATGGCACTCTCAATCACGAGGACATGACCATTACGCCTATCCCGGACAACAATGGGAATATCACGCACTTCATTGCAATCAAACAGGACATCACCGAGCTTCAGCAGGCACTGGCTGACATCGAGGAGAAGAACGCGCAGTTGGCGGCAACCACCCAACAGCTCTGGCAAGCCTCGAAACTCGCTACCATGGGTGAGCTTGCCGCCAGCATTGCTCATGAGTTGAACAATCCGCTGGCAACGATCGGCCTGCGTACAGAAGCGGTGATAGGCCAACTGTGGCAGGACCAGGACAAACGACGCGCGCTTGAAGTTGTCCTCAAGGAAGTGGATCGCATGGCTACGCTGGTGAATAACCTGCTGCAGTTTAGCCGTCGCAGCCATCGACAAGTCTCAACGGTAGACTTGCGCGAAGAAGTCACCACCTCTCTGGATTTTCTTAGTTACCACCTCCGTAACAGCAAGATCGAGGCAGTTTGCGATTTCGTAGCCGAATTGCCGACGGTCCAGGCGGATCGACAACAATTGCGTCAGTTGTTCTTGAACCTGCTTACCAATGCCTGCGACGCCATGGCAAATGGCGGCCAATTAGTCGTGCGCGCGAAGCCCGGGTTTTTGGAGAATACGGAGGCCGTGGTCATCGAATTCGCGGACAACGGCGAAGGCATTTCAGCAAAGAACCTCGAAAAAATCTGGGAGCCTTTCTTTACGACCAAGCCTGAAGGCAAAGGAACGGGTCTTGGTTTGGCTATCTGCCGCCGGATCGTCGAGGAGCCTGGTGGCACCATTGAGATCGAAAGTCCAGAGGGAGGCGGGACGACCGTACGAATGGTGTTTCCGGCTACCGCAAAGTTTCCGTCGGCCAAATTTGAATGATGGATAAGAGTATCGGAAAAATTGTAATCGTCGACGACGAGGTCGAACTCAAGAACATTCTCGTCGAGGCACTGATCGCGCAGGGTTATGAAGCTGTCGGCTTTACCACTGGCGCACCGGCACTCGCAGCTTTACAGGAAGAATCATTCGACATTCTGCTCACCGATTTGATGATGACGGAGATGGATGGCCTCACTTTGCTGGGAGCCGGTCTCGAAATCGACCCTAACCTGATCTGCATCATGATGACCGGCCACGGCACAATTCAAACGGCCGTCGACGCGATGAAAGTCGGGGCCTTCGATTATTTGCTGAAGCCTTTTCGGCTGCAGACCGTTTTACCAGTGCTCACACGGGCCATGATTACGCGCCAACTCCGTCTGGAGAATGTGCAACTCCGGGAGGCGGTGGCTATCCATCAGCTCAGCGAAACGATCGCCTTCACGCTCGACCCCAAAACGGTTCTGAGTAAGCTTGCCGATGGAGCACTGCAGCAGAGCCAGGCGGACGAAGTCTCAATTCTGTTACCCACGCCCGATGGGAAGGAATTTTATGTCGCCGCTGTGCGCGGTGAGGGACGGCAAAGGCTGCTCGGCGAGCGCGTACCGTTTGGCGACAGCATTTCGAGCTGGGTCGCCCGGAAACATGAACCATTGATTCTGAACGGAGAAGTTAACGACGCGCGTTTTGTAGTTGACTGGCCTCGTCCCGAGATTCGTTCCGCTGTCTCCATTCCAATGCTGGTGGCAAAAAGGCTGATTGGCGTCCTCAACCTTAATGCGGTGGGCCGGCCTCGGCCATTCACTCTGGGACAGATGAAGGCCTTGACGATTCTCGCCGGCACGGCGGCGGCCGCGCTTGAAAGCGCTTCACTTTACACTCAGGTACGGCAAGCTGAAGCTGATTATCGTTCGATCTTTGAAAACGCCGGCGAAGGAATCTTTCGACGGACGACTGATGGGAAGTTCATCACTGCCAATCCGGCGATGGCCCAGATCCTTGGTTATCAATCGCCAGACGAACTGATGAGTGAAATCAACGACGTCGCCTCAAGGCTATACGTGGATCCCGACCGCCAGATCGAGTGGGAACGCCGGCTACGCGAGGACGAAAGAATAGTTGGTTTTGAATCTCAGTATCGCCGCAAAGACGGCAGCTTTGTCTGGGTGTCCGAAAGCGCTCGTGCGGTTCGCAATCAAGAAGGCGAAATACTGTATTTCGAAGGGATCGCCGAGGACGTCACTGAACGTAAACGCGCCGAGTATGACTTGAGTGAGAGCGAAGAACGCTATCGCGACCTGGTTGAGAATGCGCGCGACATCATTTACCAACACGACCTTCAGGGTAATTACACCTCGACCAACGCGGCTGGCCAGCAACTCACCGGCTACTCGCTCGAGGAAACACTTGCTCTGAATATGACCGACACCGTAGCCCCGGAATATTTGGACAAAGCGCGCGAGATGCTCCGCCTCAAGCTCGCGGGTGAAATCGTGACAGCCTATGAGCTGGAAATTCTGACGAAGCAAGGGGGCCGCATCCCGGTTGAGGCAAACACACGGCTTGTTTATCGGAACGGTGTTCCGGTGGGAGTGCAAGGCATTGCCCGCGACATTACGGAGCGTAAACGGCTGGAGGAGGCCTTGCGCGAGAGTGAAGGACAACTGCGACAGTCACAAAAACTGGAAGCGATCGGGCAGCTGGCTGGTGGAGTGGCGCACGACTTTAATAACCTGCTCACGGCAATCAATGGCTACAGCGCCCTGGCGCTGCGACGGGTTGGCGAGGACCACCCGATTACGCCTTACCTGGAAGAGATCCAGAAGGCGGGTGATCGCGCCGCAAACCTGACCCGGCAACTGCTGGCATTTGGGCGCAAACAACTTCTCCAGCCGCTGGCGTTGAATCTCAACGACATACTCGGGGACATGATCAAACTGCTGAAGCGACTAATCGGAGAAGATATTCAATTGGTAACAAAACCCGGCGCCGACTTGAAACAAATCAAAGCCGACCCTGGTCAGCTCGAGCAGGTGCTGGTGAACCTGGTCGTAAACGCGCGCGACGCGATGCCTCGGGGCGGCATTGTGACTATCGAAACCGTCAATACAACGTTGGACGGCACCTATGCGAGCAAACATCTGGACGCGATTCCGGGCGAGTACGTGATGCTGGCAATAAGCGACACGGGAACGGGAATGGATCACAAGACCCAATCGCGAATCTTCGAACCGTTCTTTACTACCAAGGCAAAAGACAAAGGCACCGGCCTCGGTCTCTCAACCGTTTACGGAATTATCAAGCAGAGCGGTGGCAGCGTCTGGGTTTACAGCGAACTCGGCAAAGGCACTACGTTCAAAGTCTATTTGCCGTTGGTCGAAGAAGAAGTGAAGCAAGCGGCTGAAACTGCTGGTCTTGCCCCCTTAAGGCATGGATCGGAAACAGTATTGCTGGTGGAAGATGAAGACATGGTTCGGAAGTTAGCCAGCGAGTTGTTAGCGGAAACCGGCTATAGGGTGCTCGAGGCTAACGGAGGTGAGGCGGCAATTCACCTTGGCAAAAAACACAAGGAGCGCATCGACCTCCTGATCACTGACGTGGTGATGCCGAAACTCAGCGGCAAAGAAGTCGCCCAGCAGTTACAGGCAATTCATCCGGAGACCAAAGTCTTGTTTATGTCGGGATATACGGACGAAGCAATCGTGCACCACGGCATTGTGGATTCCGGCATTGCTTTTATTCAAAAGCCGTTTTCCGAAAGGGCCCTGGCACAAAAAATCCGTGACGTATTGGATGCTGGCAACGGCCACGCGTAGTTCGCCTGAAGATTTCAGCCGCTGCCGATTGCAGAGTTTTCGTTTTCCTGGCCGGTCGATAAGAACAAGGAAGTGCAACCCAAACATATGTCGACAAAAGATCCAAAACGGCCAGGCATTCTCATCATCGATGATGATGAGCAAATAAGAAGTTTGCTGTGTTCAATGTTGGATCTCGATTACGACTGCGTCACGGTCGGTTCCGCTGAGGAGGCCATCGAATTACTCAAGGTTATCAAGTTTGAGTTGGTAATCAGCGACATAAATCTGGGTGGCATCAGTGGCCTGGATCTGGTGCCGTACATTGTTAAGGAAACTCCCGAGACCGTGGTGGTGATGATTAGTGGCCAGCACACAATTGATGCCGCCATTCAGGCGATGCGCGCGGGCGCCTTCGATTACGTTACCAAACCATTCGATGTCCGCCAGGTTGAGGATGCGATGCAGCGTGCCCTGGCTCACCAACGACTACTCGAAAATAAGAAGTACTACGAACACGGTCTGCAGGAGTTGGTGCATCACCGCAGTGCAGAGATTGAACGACTCGCCTATTTCGATACTCTGACCGACCTACCAAACCGGCTGCTGTTTGAAGACCGATTAACACAAGCCATCAAACATGCTCAAAAAGGCAGCCAGGCCGTTTGCGCTTTGCTCTTGCGGATTGATCGATTCAAGGAGATTGACGACACGCTGGGCCACGCCATCGGTGATCGCCTGCTGCGCGAAATCGCAGGGCGCATTCGGAAGACGATTGACGAGCAAGGGACCCTGGCGAGATTTGAAGGCGACGACTTTGCCCTACTAATAACGGACATCCATGGTTCCGAAGATGTGCTTGAGGTTTTGAAGGATATTATTGAGCCCTTAAAGGCACCCTTTGTTCTCGACACACACCAACTTTATGTAACTACGAGCCTGGGCCTTAGCGTGTATCCGGTTGATGGTGGAACTTCTGACGAGCTCTTAAAACATGCTGGCGTTGCCCTGAATAGGGCGCAGACCCTGGGTGGAAATAATTATCAATTCTACCAGTCCGAGATGAACGCGCGGGCGCTTGAACGATTGACGATGGAGGGCGACTTACGCCGCGGCATCGAAAATGGCGAGCTTAGACTTCATTACCAGCCTCAGCTGGATCTGAGCACGCATCAAATTCTTGGCGCCGAAGCTCTGGTTCGCTGGCAGCATCCTAAACTCGGTTTGTTGGCGCCGGCAAAGTTCATCCCGCTGGCTGAAGACACCGACTTGATAGTTCCACTTGGCGAATGGTGCCTCAGGGAAGGCTGCCGGCAACTTAGGGCATGGCAACAGGCCGGACTCAAGGCCCTGCGAGTTTCAGTTAATGTCTCGCCAAATCAGTTTCACCAGAAAAACTTTGTAGAGACAGTCGGTCAGATCCTGGCTGAAACAGAAATCGATCCGCAAACTTTGCAACTGGAAATTACGGAGAGCTCACTGATCCAGAACGCTGATCACGTCGTAACCCGCCTTGCGGAGTTAAAGGAAATGGGTGTGATGGTGGCCATTGACGATTTCGGAGTTGGCTATTCGTCGCTCGGGTATTTGAAAAAGTTGCCAATCGATATGTTGAAAATCGATCGCTCTTTTGTGAGCGACGCTACCAGTGATCCTGACGATGCTGCTCTGGTTATGGCAATCATCACGCTCGCTCACAATCTCAGACTGAAGGTCATGGCGGAGGGAGTGGAAAACGAAGAACAATTGAGATTTCTCCGATTGCTTAGATGCGATGAGGGTCAGGGATTCCTGTTTGGTAAGGCCGAGCCTGCGGAGCTCTTCATCGCGAAAACAATTCAGGCGGCGGGCAATCCAGCACCGCTGGCAACCTCCGTTTTTGCAAAAACCAACAAGGAGAGAAAGATGCTTCGGGTGATGAAATGACAGACGAAAAGAATGTGCAAGTATTGGTCATTGATGACGAGCCGGCAATTACCGCTCTCGTAGGCACCGTTTTGCGCGAAGATGGCTGGCAGGTGACGGAAGTTGGATCTGCCGAACAGGCCTTTGAGGTGCTGCGCGATCATGATTGGGCCGCGGTCTTTTGCGATGTGCAACTCGGCGGGGCCGATGGCTTCAGCGTGTTACGTCGATTCAAAGGCGAGTTGCCGTCAACCAAGGTGGTCTTGATGACCGGGCACGGCACAGCTGAGGGCGCTCTCGATGCGACATCGTTTGGCGCCTACGACTATTTGCTCAAACCGTTCGGCGCTGATGATTTGCAATCCCTTTCGTCGGCCCTGCGGGAACAACTGGAGGGTTCCAAATCGCGCCGGATGCGCTTATCTGGTGGCGTCTCGCCCTATCAGACCGACATCGGGGTGTTGGGTCGCAGCGAAGCTTTCATTGCCGTAATGAAACAGGTGGGCAGAGTGGCGAGCACAAATCTACCCGTGCTGTTGACCGGCGAGTCAGGTACCGGCAAGGAAGTGGTCGCATCGTCGTTGCACAGTCGCAGCAGCAGGGCTGACCAACCCTTTGTCGCAGTTAACTGCGGTGCAATATCCGCGGAGTTGATTGAGTCTGAATTGTTTGGACACACAAAGGGTTCGTTTACCGGAGCCGATAGAGATCGCCGTGGTCTCTGGGAAGAGGCAGACCATGGAACGGTTTTTCTCGACGAGATAACCGAAACCACTCCCGCATTTCAGGTCAAACTTTTGCGCGCCTTGCAGCAGGGAGAAATTCGCCGGGTTGGTTCTAATGTCACTCAACGAGTCGACGTGCGTGTAATTGCCGCGAGCAATCGTGACGTCGAGCATGAAGTGGAAGCCGGCCGATTCCGAGAGGATCTGTTTTATCGTTTGAACGCCGTGTCGATAACTCTGCCTCCGCTGCGCCAGCGCCGGGAAGACATTTTGTTGTTAGCCAACAGTTTTGCAGAGCGCGTTTACTCGCTGAGCCCGCAAGTGAAGTTCTCGCTGGAAGCATTGCAATTCCTCGAGCAGTATCCCTGGCCCGGCAATGTTCGCGAATTGGAGAACGCGGTGGTGCGAGCGACAGCGATCTGCGACGGTACTATCCGCGCCAAAGATTTACCGGAACGTATCCAGAACTATTTCCAAACGCAAGCGGAAGGTTCGAAAACGGCAACCGGGGACTCTAAACCTGAGGCTGCGGAGGAATGGGGTCCACTATCGGAAGTGGAAGGCCGTTACGTGGCGAGGGTGCTGGCGCATACTCGCGGAAATAAACAAGCCGCGGCGCGCCTGCTGGAAGTCGATCGCAAAACGCTCGACCGCATGATCAAGCGCCACAACATCCCGATGAACCTCGCGAACTTCCCTTCGCGAGCGGCGTAGGAAGATTTGAACTCCTAACCTGCGGAGCAGGTGATAGCCTAGAGCCTGGGGTGTAGCGCAGCGAAACCCCAGGTTAATAGTCCAAAAACAATGCGAGCCCGCGAAGTGGGCGACAGCTTTTTCCAGGGATGCGACTGTCGGCCGCTTCGCGGGCCTCTGGTCTTTTCGCTTTATGGTTCACTTGAGGCTGGACTCTCGTTTAGGATCCCGAGGGCCCGCACAGGACATGTTCTTCTTCCACGCTATCGAGATAATTAACGATGCAGTCGCGAATCAGATCATACTGCTTCTGGTAAACGGCATTGCTCTGGCCAAACGGATCCTCGATCTCTTTTCCGCGTTCGCCCGGATCAAATTCTCCAAGCAGACTAATGCGGTTTAGTGAAACGCCGTATTCGTACATGAGGACGTCGGCATGGAGTTGCTCCATAACCAGAAAACGACTTATTGATGCGAGTGGCAAGTCGCTCACCCAGGTGGCGATGTCCTCGGGCGCCGGTGTGTTATTAAGTTCGCAGGTACTCGTCGTTTCCCTAATTGGCGGTGCACCCCGGAAGTCAAAGACTCCGGCAGAATAAACGTCATATGAGAGCTGGCGCCGCTTTGCCTCAGCCACAAAAATGGCGTGGGCCATGACGCTCCGACATCTGTTCGCGGTGCAAATGAGTGCAACTGAAACCATCGTCGCGGGTCTGAATAGAATTGCTAATTCTTGTTGGTTTCGGGTGGGACGGGATTAGTCAGATCAAAAAGAACCTTCCAGGTGCCTTTTTCCTTTTTCCAAATTCGGAAGTAGTTACCGGATTCGATAACTTTCGCCCCCAGTTCATCGCCTGAGATTTGGTAAGTGCCGTAGGTGTAACCCAGGTCATCTGAGGCTGACACGTCACCGGCAGCCGGCTCCCAGATCCAAACATTTGAGGTGCCCGGTAGAACCGCGGCCGCCAGATCTTTTCCTATCAACGGAAACTTACCATCGCGATACAACCGAACTTCCGGCATTGCATAGTCAGCGAAAGCCGCGCGGGCGCCGCGCTTCGTTGCAGCCTGCGAAAACTCACGATCGCGCGTGAGCAGTGCAGTGTCGCTTGAAGTCGAACTACCTTTCATTGCCTTCGGCGTTTTGTAGCTCTGCGGTACCTGCCAGGGCGCTTCAACCTGCTCCGGCTGCGGATTCGAGATCCCCAGATCAATCGCAAACTTCCATGACCCATCCGGCTGGTGCTTCCACACCGTCAGGAAATGGCCCCAAGCCACCGACTTGGCGTCGTGAATATCCGGTTTGAATTCCCAGGGACCAGTGGTGTATCCCAGGTCTCCCGCGCGGGCCATGCCGGCAATCGCCGGATACCAACTGAGCAACGGACGCTTTTCGGATTGCGGCGCCGGATGTTCCGCAAACCACTGCTTTCCTTTTACGGCTCGAGGGCGAAAAAGAATTCCGTCGTCGGCAATGAAAGCCACAAACGCCGGACGCGTGCCCTGGTCTTCCGACATTTTGGCGAAGGCGCGCTCAGTGTCGACCATTGCTTGCAAGGCAGACTTATCCTGCTCTCGTTTTGCGAACGCGAGCGAAACAAATCCAAGCAGCAGCGTCAGGCATATGACTTTTTTCATATCAGCTTTCCCGTGGCTATCAGTAGTTCCGCGTTAAGAATGGCAGCGCCAGCCGCGCCCCTGATAGTGTTGTGACTGAGAGCCACAAAACGATAATCGAGCACCTTGTCTGGTTGAATGCGGCCTATCGTTATGCTCATGCCATTTCCAGCATCGCGATCCAGCCGCGGCTGCGGGCGGTCAGGTTCGTCGCGCACAATGATCGGATGTTCCGGCGCCGAGTGTAGGCCAAGCTCCTGTGGCAGCGCGGTAAACGAAACGAAAGCCTCCCTTAACTCTTCAGGTGCTGGCGTGCGCGCAAATTTCACGCGCACCGCTGCGAGGTGTCCATCGCTGACCGCGACGCGGTGGCACTGCGCGCTTACCGCCATCTTCGCCTCTTCGATTCCTGCGTCCTTAAACTCACCGAGGATTTTCAGTGTCTCCTGTTCAATTTTTTCTTCTTCACCTTCGATGAAGGGCAACACGTTATCGCTAATCGCAAGCGACGGAACACCAGGAAAGCCTGCGCCTGAGAGTGCCTGCATCGTAGTAGCAACTACACTCTCCACTCCAAATTTTCGTTGCAGCGGAGCCAGCGCTAACGCCAGCATGATGGTCGAGCAATTTGGATTCGTAACTATGTATCCTTGTTGCCCGTGCTGCTTCCGTTGCACATCAATTAACGCCAGATGGTCATGATTTATTTCCGGAATCAACAGGGGCACATCGCGGTCCATCCGAAAAGCGGAAGAATTACTAATTACTGGAAACCCAGCGCGCGCAAACGCGCCTTCGCTCTCGCGTGCAATGTCACCCGGCAAACTCGAGAAGATTAATTCGCAGTCCAGCGGCGGCTCCGGCGCAGCGACAGTCATCCCTTTCACGAATGCCGGCATCTCGCCGGACAATCGCCACGTGCAAGCCTCTTGAAACTTTTTCCCCTGCGAGCGATCCGACGCCGCCAGCGCCGTGATTTCAAACTGCGGATGGGTTTCCAGCAACTGGATGAAGCGCTGCCCCACCATGCCCGTAGCGCCAAGTATTCCTACGCGAAATCTTCTAGTCATCGTAAACCCTTCAACGCTGTACTCATGCGCGCCACACCCTCTGTTAGCACCGGCAGGTCGGCACAGAAAGAACATCGCAGGAAGCCTTCGCCTTCGCTGCCAAACGCATTACCCGGCACCGTTACCACTCCGGCTTCCAGGATCGCCTCTGCGACTTCCATCGATGAGCCATAGCGCCCGATATCAACCATCGTGTAAAAAGCGCCCTCCGGTGTAACACAACGCAAGCCACACTCATTTCGAATCAATCCGACCAGATGGTCGCGTCGTTTCTGGAACGTGCTGCGATGCTGCCGGCGCGCATCGCTCGCTTCCTGAGTCCACGCGGCCAACGCCGCCTTCTGCGAGACTGTAGAGGCGCAGGTTGTTACGTAGCCATGTAACAGATGGGCCGCGGCAATCACACCCGGGTCGCCGAGTATCCACCCCAACCGCCAGCCAGTCATGCTCATCGACTTCGAAAGACCGGAGATCACAACCGTGCCTGGATAAAACTCTGAGATTGAAGCGGGGCGCTCTCCGGAGTAGTAAAGATCGCGATAGATTTCGTCGCTGATGATGAAGGCGCCTGATCCACTTTCCGCAACCGCCTGCGCCATCCCGCTCAGCTCGTCACGCGACAATGTGCGACCAGTTGGATTTGAAGGGCTGGTACACACGACGACTTTTGTCTTTGAACTGAGACGACGTTTGAACTCATCCAAATCAAAACCGAAATCACTGGCGGCCGGTAGTTGATAATATGTCGGGCATCCGCCCGTCATGCGCGCAATCGTCGGATAGGCGACAAAGCCAGGATTGGGAATCAGGACCTCATCGCCCGCTTCAACCAGCGTCATCAACGCCAGATACATAGCCTCCTGAGAACCAGCCGTAATGATTACCTGATCGGTTGAGAGATTGAGGTGTGAATAATCCTGAACTACGAGTTCACGCAGTTGCGGCAGTCCTGCTTGCAACGTGTACCCATTCTGCTCTTCCTGAATGACGCGCATGGCTTCCCTGCGAATCACCTCGGGAGTTGGCAGATCAGGTTCGCCCAGTCCGAAACTTATGTCGCCCGGCTTCGCTCGATCCGTAATCTGACGAATCGGGCTCCTGTCGATCCCGCGCAGAAAGGCGGGTGGCTGAAACTCTTTTTGAGACTTCATAGACTGGTTTGGCAAGAGCTGGTTACTCTTTCGCTTTGTTCTCTTATTAACACCGCGGCTTTAGCTGCTTAAACAGCGCCGAAGGCGCGGCATTCAGTAGCCGCGGCCGTAAGGCCGTGGATCAAAACCTCGAGTAAGGTTGAGGCCGGTAGGGCCGGCACTCTTTTGCATTGAAATGCGATCTAGCGGCGCACCTTCGGCGCTCAACCTTTTCTTTCGATTATCCACGGCCTCACGGCCGTGGCCATTTGATGACGGTCCTTCGGACCTTAAATCCAACTACCCGGTCACCGCAAGTAGTCTTCCAGTTGCACCACGCGCTCAGTCTTCTCGTCGCGATACTTCACGATCACCGGAGCGTAAAGGGACAGTCCCCAGGCTCGCCCGACTTCACCCCGCACACTACGCGAGCCCGGCACTACAACTGCGCCGGCGGGAATTTCCAAAGGAGCCTCGGGTGTTCGCTGGTAAATCTTTTCGCGCACCAGATCGTAAACTGGCGTTGAGCCAGTCAGGATCGTTCCCGCAGCCAGCACGGCACGTTCGCGCACAATCGTTCCTTCGTAAACACCGCAGCCGCCGCCAACCAAAACGTCGTCTTCGATAACCACCGGGATCGCGCCAACTGGCTCAAGCACGCCTCCAACCTGCGCCGCGGCTGAAAGATGTACGCGTTTCCCGATCTGCGCGCACGACCCTACCAGAGCGTGGCTGTCGATCATTGTTCCTTCGTCAACATAGGCACCGGCATTAACGAACATTGGCGGCATGCAGACTACCCCGGGGGCGATATACGCGCCGTCGCGAATGCTGGATCCACCCGGCACGATGCGCACGCGATCGTCAGTCGAAAACTTTCGAACTGGATAGGTATTCTTGTCGAGGAACTGGAGGGTGCCATCAGCAGGCGACATGTCTACAATCACGCCCATGCGAAAGCCCAGGAGGATGCCGCGCTTTACCCACGCATTTGTTTGCCATGCACCATCCGGGTTTCGCTCTGCTGCACGAATTTCACCGCGATTGAGCCCGGCTTTGAATTCAGCGAACAGCCTAAATTCTTCCTCAGAGTAGTCGCCAGCCTCGCGCGCCGCCAGTTGCTCGATGTCTTCACGCAGTGGCATGCACACTCCCCAGCAGACCAAGTTCGGCGATCACTTCGCGAATGCGTGTGCGACTCTGTTCCTGAATCGGCACCAGGGGCAGGCGAAAGTTTTCTTCCAACAGTCCCATCATGGCCATGGCCGCCTTCACCGGCCCAGGACTCGATTCGATGAAGTTGATTTCCATCAGGGGCAGAATGCGATAGTGGAGTGCGCGAGCTTCCGACCAATTGCCGTCTAACGCCAGTTCGGTCATGCGCGACATCAGATCAGGAATTTCGTTGGACGCTACGGAAACGATTCCATCGCCACCGAGAGAGATCAGCGGCAGCGTCACGGCGTCGTCGCCGGAAAGCACGCGGAAGTCCGCCGGTCGCTCGCGCAAAATTTCCATAATCTGGCTCAGGTTTCCCGACGCTTCCTTGACCGCCACAATGTTGTCGCAATCATTCGCCAAACGCAGAACGGTTTTAGCGGCAATGTTCGACGAGGTGCGCCCGGGAACGTTGTAGAGCATGATCGGCGTATCTGGGACGGCCTCGGCGATAGCGCGAAAGTGCGCGTAGAGCCCCTCCTGCGTCGGCTTGTTGTACCAGGGTGCAACTTGCAGCACGGCATCGGCGCCCAAATCGCGGGCTCGCTCGGAGTATTCAATTGCTGCTGCAGTCGCGTTGCTGCCCGTACCGGCAATCACGCGGGCGCGCCCACGTGCGACCTCGACAGTTATGGCGATGACGCGCTGGTCTTCGGCTTCAGTCATGGTGGCGCTCTCGCCGGTAGTGCCGCAGGGCACCAACAAACGCACGCCACCGGTAATCTGACGATCGACGAGCGCGCGCAGGCGATCGTCGTCAATCGCGCCGTCCGTCTTGAACGGAGTCACCAGCGCCGTCGCACAACCACGCATCCAGTCAACTTTCATTGTCATCACACACCTCCTAAAGAAAGTGATGAGTTATGAGTAATGAGTGATGAGTAAGAGACAAAATATCGCGTCCGCTTTCAACTCACTCATTACTCATCACTCATTACTCATCACTTATTAGTCATCACTCATCACTTTATCCAGAACCTCAGAAAACTCATAAACACCCTGGCGACCGTTAATCCAGCGCGCCGCTAAAAGCGCTCCCGCGGCAAAGCCTTCGCGTGAACGCGCCGTATGGGTCAGCATTATTTGATCCGCGGCCGAATCAAAGCCGACGCGATGCGTGCCGGGAATGTAACCGGCCCGTACTGAGGCGATGGGAATTTCAGTTTTGACGTGTTCAGACATCAGTTCTTTCAACTTTAAGGCCGTGCCCGACGGCGCGTCGCGCTTCCGTGCGTGGTGTTCCTCTTCCATGAACGCCTGGTACTGATCGAGACTCGCCATCAGCCTGGCAGCCTGCGACACGATTCGGTAAAAGACATTTACGCCGATAGAGAAATTAGCCCCGTAGACTAGCGCACCCTCGTGCTCTGCAACCAAACGACGCGCGTCCGCCAACTTTTCCTGCCAACCCGTAGCTCCTTCAACCAAAGGCACACCTGCGCGCGCACAGGCCTCGATGTTTCTAAGAACTGCGGGACCGACGGAGAAGTCTATCGCAACGTCATGGCCTTGAAGCGAAACTGCAAGTTGAGCAGCATCGGACAAGGCATCGCGCGAGTCGACCTTCAGCCCAATCTCGTCTCCGGCAGCCATCGCCAGATTTTCTACCAGCTTGCCCATCGCTCCGTAACCGATCAAGGCGAGCCTCATTGCGACACTCCTTCGACCAGCTCCCGCGTCGAAGCATCTTTCGCTAACAGCGTGCTAGCCAACTGCACGTAAATCTCTATGGCCTCTTCCAATTCTCGCTTTTCAACAAACTCATGCTCAGTGTGAGCGTTCAGAATCGATCCCGGACCTAGCAACAACGGCTTTCCCCAGTTCGAGAGATAGGGAATGTCAGTCGTGAAGCGAACGACGCATTGCTCAATCCCTCCCACCGTTTCCAGATGCACGGGTTCGTGCTCAGACAAATACTCAACTTCGGCGCTTCCCGCTATCGCAGCTTCAATAAGCTCTCTTACCGGCGCGGCGCTGCTCACCAGACGAATTCGCAGGTCGGCAAAAGCCGCGTCAGGGACAACATTGGCTCGCGTGCCGCCGCTAATTACACCGATGTTACAAGTGGTCTCCCCTAACAGGTCATCAACCGGCCATTCGCACTGGCGAATTCTTTCGAGCACATCAAGCAACTTTTCAATCGCTGACTCGCCTTGTTCCGGATAAGCAGAGTGCGCAGCGCGCCCCCCGGTGCGCAGGTTCAATCCAATTGAACCTTTGGTCGCCCTCGCCAATTTATTATCGGTTGGCTCACCATTGATCAAATACTCAACCCTGCCGGGGTTTGCCAAATTAGCAATTTGGGCGCCCAAACTTCCCTGCTCTTCATCAACCGTGAACAGCAGTCCTATTTCCTGAATCCCTGCGCCGCGCAGTCGCTGAGCAGCGTTAATTTGAGCGGCGATAATTCCTTTAGCGTCGCAGGCGCCGCGGCCATGGATCTTTTCGTCATCTTCACTTGATTGAATAAACGGCGGCACCGTATCCATGTGCGTAGAAAGTACGACACGCGACGGCGCCCCGGTTGTTGCAAACACATTGAAGCGATAACGCGCGGCCTCCTGCAGCTGGACGATATAACCGAGACTCTCCAGGTGTTCCTGCAAAAACATTCCCACCGCCTGTTCGTCGCCGGTGACGGATGGGATGTCGATGAGTTTGCGGGTTAGCTCGTTAACGTTCATGCGCCTTCTTTGTAACGCAAACTGTTAGTTTGCGGTCTGGATCCTCCCACAAGGAGATCCTACTCTCTCCCTCCAGCCCCGCTTGCGTTGAGGTGACACGCAAACTAACAGTTTGCGTTACAACTACGCGGACACTTCAGCGCTAAGGTCATTTAATTCCCGGAGCGCGTCTTCACTTTCTGCACCTTCAAAGAATTCCTTATGCAGCCGGGCGACTGTTTCGCGCACACGCTCTTCCTCGACCGCGAAAGTAAGATTGATACGCGAGGCACCTTGCGAGATCAGCGACACATTAATATCGCTAATCGTCGAGAAGATGCGCGCGGCGATGCCGGGCGTTGTGCGCAGCCCTTCGCCCACCACGCAAAGAATGGCGCGCTTTTCTTCGACTGATACGGTGCCGAGCTTTTCCAATTCCGCCACGATCTCAGCAAGCGACGTCGTGTCGTCGAGCGATAGCGAGACGCTGACCTCAGACGTGGTCACCACGTCTACCGCAGTCTTGTGTTCGGCGAAGACTTCGAACAGCGCGCGCAGGAATCCGTAAGCGCCGAGCATTCTGGTGGAAGTCACCTGGATTGTAGTTACGCCCGTCTTATGCGCAATAGCCTTGACGGTCTCCGAAGACCTCTTCGACTCGCCCACCACCAACGTACTGCCGCCTTCCTGAGCGCGAGAGTTGCAGATGCGCACGGGAATGTCGCGTTCAATTGCCGGATGGAGCGTCTTTGGATGCAGGACTTTGGCGCCGAAGTAAGCGAGTTCGGCTGCCTCCTCGAAAGAAAGATGAGGAACCGTACGAGCATTGGCGCACAGTCGCGGATCTGCTGTCAGCACGCCCGGCACGTCAGTCCAGATTTGAATTTCTTTTGCTTCCAGGGCGGCGCCGATAAGCGCGGCGGTGTAATCGGAACCCCCACGGCCCAGCGTGGTGGTTACTCCGTGAACCGTCGCTCCAACAAAGCCTCCGAGCACGGGCGTGCAGCCTGAAGCAAGCAGCGGCTCAAGTTGCTCGAGAGTATTGCGCACGGTTTCGGCCATCAAAGGAGTGGCGCAACCGTGTTCGTCGTCAGTAATAATACAGCGCCGTGAATCAACATCGGTGCAGACAAGTTGATTCTCGATTAACACTGCAGCGAGCAAGGCCGCCGATAGACGTTCACCATACGAAACCACCGCATCTTCAAAGAACTTGCGACGCTTACGAGATTCATTGACGTCGGCGTTACTCACTTCGGCAGCCGTGGTGTTCAGTAATTCCTTAATCTCTTTGGCGCTTTGCTCAATCAACTGGCGCATCCGCGGCGTTTCGCTGCGCAGTAGTGCCTCGACCACGCGCAAATGGCGATCGAAATGCTTCTCCAACGAATCCGCTCCCGCGGCAGCCCGGCCGGACAACGCTTGTTGCACACTCAGGATTAGCGCGTCGGTAAAACCCGCCATGGCGGAGACCACCACTATCGGGCGCAGCGCCTGACGGTCGAAAACAATGCCTGCGGCATTCTTAAAAGCAGTAGCGCCTTCAACAGACGTACCGCCAAATTTCATAATCGTCGGCTTCATGAGCTAAGAGAACTTAACCGCCAAGACGCCAAGACGCAAAGCAAAAACAAAGAAGGTAATAAATCTTTAGACTGATGCGCCCACCTTTTCAAGCTTGTCTTAATCCGTCTTGGCGTTCCTGGCGTCTTGGCGGTTAATGATCACACCTTCTTGCCCTTCCATTTGCCCCGGCGAAAGATCAGCGCGCTAACGATCGCCAGCGTTGAAAACGCAATCATGATGGCCAGGAAAACGCCGCGTGGTCCCAGACCGAGAACCTTCGACAGCACGTAAGCGAGCGGAAGTTCCCACAACCAGAAGACGAACAGGTTAATGATCGTCGGCGTCCACGTGTCTCCGGCCCCGTTGAACGACTGCGTCAGCACCATACCGTAAGCATAGAAGAGAAAACCGTAAGCCACGATGCGCAAGCAGTCGACACCATAGGGCACAACGTTGGGATCGGTAGTAAACAATCCGATGATTTGTCTCGCGAAGAGTACGAAAATCACTCCAACGGAACCGAGAAAAATGAGGTTGTAGAAACCCGCCTTCCACACGGCGCGTTCGGCGCGCTCCGGTTTCCCGGCGCCCAGCGCCTGGCCCACCATCGTGGCCGCGGCGTTGGACATGCCCCACGACGGCAGCAAGGCAAAAATGATTACGCGGATGCCGATGACATAACCGGCGACAGCGTGCGTGCCGAAACTTGAAATCGTTCGTACCAGACCAATCCAACTTGCCATGCCGATAAATACCTGGAAGGTGCCGCTGGCAGATAGTCGGATCAGGCGCAGCATAATCGCCGGCTCCAGACGAAAGTGATGACGCTGGAGATCAAACCGTCCTCCGGAACGTATCAGCCGGCTGAACGCATAGAGCGCCCCGGTGCCGCGACCAATGCTGGTGGCGACGGCCGCTCCCACGATCCCCATCCTTGGAAACGGACCCAAACCAAAAATCAGACATGGACCGAGCAGGATATTGATGGCATTTGCCAACCACAAGACGCGCATCGCGATCGCAGCATCGCCTGCGCCACGAAAGATCGCGTTGATCATGAAGAGCAAAACTACCGAGGCGTTGCAGGCCAGCATCACTCTGGTAAAGCCGGACCCCCTGGCGATAACCGAAGGAGATGCGCCCATCAATCCCAGCAGCCTTGGGGCAAGAGGCGCGCCGATGAGCGCAATCACCATCGAAAGTATTAGCGCCAGCGCGATTGCCTGTACGGCTGCACGCGCTGCTCCGTCTGGATTCTTTTCGCCAGTTCGCCGCGCGATGGTGGCCATCGCCCCAATACTCAGCCCGATCGCCAGCGCGTAGACCAGAGTCATTAGAGACTCTGTCAGGCCGACGGTGGCCATCTCATCCTCACCCAGATAAGAAACCCACTTGATGTCAACGACCGCGAAAATACTCTCCATACACATCTCGAGCACCATTGGTATGGCGAGCAGAATGATCGCTCGTCCGATGGGCCCGCTGGTGTAGTCACGATGGCTGCCGCGCAACGACTCACGGATGGCGCTCCAAAGGCCTTGCTGGTCGGCCGTGGTGACGGCGGCGGTGTCAGAACCTGGGGCTGGGGCGTCCACCAGCGAAGGTTCTGTGATTGTCGGCAGTCCTTCAGAATCTGGCATTCTTATCTCGCTTGAAATGAACTAATAGCCTTCGGGTCGTTTGCTACTAACGAAAAACCTCGCCGGAAAGTTTTCTGAGGATCAGGATTCGAACACTTACCCGGACACACGGCCTTGCCACGCCCGATCGCAAGGTTATAGATTCAGGTTTGTAAGTTGGATTCGCTCGCGCCCCTATGTGATCTGACTCTGCGGGAAATCTTTGCTTCTACTCATGACTCATCAATCATCACTTCTCAAGCACTCGGCCAAAGTCATCCTGCAAACGAACAATATCGTCCTCGCCAAGATAGCCGCCGCGCTGCACTTCGATAAAGACAAGCGTCTCACCGCCCGGATTCTCAACCCGATGCGCCGCGCCTATCGCGATGTCAATCGCTTCGCCTGCGGCCACGATAATGTCCCGATCATCGAGAGTGACTTTGGCAGTCCCCTGAACTACTACCCAGTGTTCCGCGCGCTGCGCGTGCTTTTGATAACTCAACCTTTTGCCGGGCAACACTTCGATTCGTTTGACCTTAAATCCGTCGGCTTCATCCAGTACAGTAAACGTTCCCCACGGTCGCCGATCGAAACGTGGCGAATGATCAGAATCTTTTTCACCCATCCAGGTTCTCCCTAAGTTCAGCTGTAACGCAAACTGTTAGTTTGCGTCCTGACAAGTGTCAGTAAGAAGGATCGTCCTAATCGCATCTGTGACCTCGGATCCACGCAAACTAACAGTTTGCGTTACGTTAATGTCGCTTGAAGTATTGTACGGCCCGCTCATGCTTCTCAGCCGCTGCCCGGGTATTGAATGTACCAAGATTTTTGCGCTTGCCGGTTTTTGGGTCTTTCTTTTTTGAGTATAGCCGATACTTTCCTGACTTTAATTTTCGAATCATGTTGCAACCTTCCTTGATCAACCAGCTGCAGCGTGTCTGGTTTTTACCTGGCCCTTCTTCCCCGGCTGACGCTTCTTCTTTCGGCGACGGCGCAGGGCAGGAGCGTAGCGTCCGGTGCGCTCAAGGTCGGCTATTGTATAACCAGTATCGAAAATGTCGCCTATGGGAATCCGGGTATCGACACTATAGTCGAAAATTTTTCCGTCGGTGCGAACATAAACGGAACCTCGTTTGCCCTTCAGATATTGTTCTTCAGTTTGAAGCGCATATAGGTGACGACTAGCCCCGAGCGTGCCACTGGGAGGACAGGGAATGAACTCCTGTCCGTTGGGCAGCCGGTAGACATTGAGTTCAAGCAGAACGCTGCGACCGTAGCGTTGCAAGCGTGGAGCAAATCCTTGCGGCAAACCGAATCGCTGCTTGAGTGTCTCAGGAGGAACACGAGTCTTAGGCATTCGGCGCGGAAGAGACTCGGCGGGAGTTGAATTGCTCAGGTGACCCAGCGACTGACGTGGTTCATCCGGAGCGGTGGCATCTGTGGGAAGATTTTCAAAAGACGCGCTGGTGTCAGCCAGATACTCCCGGCAGGCATTGCGTAGTTGATCCGAACCGTCAAGTAAGCCCTCGCTCATCTGCTTCAGTGTCGCGTGGCCTGCAAAGACAGCTTCAACCTTCTGGCCCTCGGTCATCTCGGCCCAAACCTGGTCGCCGATCGACTTCGACATTTGACGCCAGAGTTTACGCTTTTCTAATCAGCTTTCAAGAGATTTTGCGTTTTTTGGAGTGCGCTGACCTGTCAGCGCTTTGGACAGTCGCGACTTGTTGCGACGAAGTTGAACTCCATTAACGAGCTGGCGTCAGGCCGCCACCGGACCAAAGCGGCGACTGGTCGCCGCACTCCAAAAGTGCAGACCAGTTCAATGAAAATCATGCGAGGGTGCGGCGCCAACCTTGAAGGAAAGCGCGCGGACGCTTTGCGCTTTCACAGAAAAAACCCTGTCCTGATTTTGCAGGTTGCCTGTAATCAAAAGAAAGGGATGGTCGACTAAAACTAAACGATACTTGTCGAATAACTGTGGTGTGATAATAACGTTTGCCACACCGGTCTCGTCTTCGAGAGTTAAAAACACAAAACCTTTAGCGGTGCCGGGACGTTGCCGGACAATCACCCAGCCGGCCACGCTGATCAAAGTGCCATCGCGCAAATGTTGCATGTCTATAGCGCGACAAGCGCCGAGTTGATCCAGCTCCGCGCGATGATAAGCAACCGGATGACGCCCGATCGTCAGTCCGGTGCCGCGAAAATCTGCCTCCATTCTTTCCGGCCGGGTCATGGGAGCTAAAGGAGAATTACCATCTGTCTCATGAAGTCCTTCGTAAAGTTCTCCCGCCGGTCGCGCGACTCGTTCAACCTGCCAAAGCGCATCACGACGCGTAACCCTGTCCAAAGTCCAAGGTCCAAAGTCCAAAGTCTGTCCAGCGACAGGGGCTTGGAACATTGGATCAGTCTTTGAATTTTCTTGTTTTTTCGACTTTGGACTTTGGACATTGGACTTTGGACTTTCCTTTGGACTCGCTTGGATGAAATTCAACGCCCCTATAGCCGCGAGCTTCCTAATTTCATCCTTACGCAACTCCGGCACGCGGTTTTGTAAATCATCAATGCTTATGAAGGCACGCTTCACGCGTTCGCGCACAATCGCTTGTCCAGATTGTTCACTCAAACTTTTGACATACCGCAGGCCGAGACGAAGAACAAGTTCCTTTTCCCCTTTCCCCTGTTCCCCTATTCCCCTTTCTTCCTCGATCGTGCACAACCAATCCGATCTGGTTACATCCACCGGTCTGACTGTCAACCCATGTCGCTGCGCATCCTTGACGAGTGTAAACGGCTGATAGAAACCCATCGGCTGGTTGTTAAGAATTGCCGCAGTGAAGGCGGCCAGATAATGACACTTCAAATAAGCGCTGGCGTAAGCAATCAAAGCGAAGCTGGCCGCATGGGATTCAGGAAAACCATAAAGAGCAAACGAAGTGATCGCCAGCACAATTTCATCCTGAGCTTTGCTGGTCAGTCCCTTGCCCGCCATGCCGCGGCGCAGTTTCACTTCAATTTCCTTCATGCGTGCTTCCGAGCGTTTGAAACCAAAAGCGCGTCTTAGTTCCTCCGCTTCACCGCCGGAAAAGTCAGCGCAGACTATGGCTATCTTCAACAACTGTTCCTGAAACAAAGGAACACCGAGCGTGCGTTTCAACACCGGCTCCAGCAGAGGATGCGCATAGGTAACTGCTTCGCGTCCCTGCCGGCGTTTCAGATAAGGATGAACCATGTTGCCGACAATCGGGCCCGGCCGGATGATCGCCACCTGCACTACGATGTCGTAAAACTTTTCCGGCCGCAGTCGCGGCAGACACGACATCTGGGCGCGACTCTCCACTTGAAACATCCCAATCGTGTCGGCTTTTTGCAGAGCCCCGTACACAACCGGGTCGTCCTGAGGAAGGTGCGCCAGATCAACTTCCTCCTGGTAAGCCTCGCTAATCAATTGAATGGAATCTTCCAACACGGCCATCATTCCAAGCCCCAGTAGATCAACTTTAATTAGTCCGAGGTCGGCGCAATCCTCCTTGTCCCACTGCACCACCACGCGGCCAGGCATAGCCGCGGGCTCGAGCGGCACAACGGAGTTGAGTTGTCCCTGGCAAATCACCATGCCGCCGGAGTGCTGACCGAGATGGCGCGGCAGGTCCTGCACCTGCCCGTAGAGTTCAAAGAATTTTTTAATGCGCGGATTTCTTAAATCGAGTCCGGCGTCGCGAAACTGCCGCTCGGTTGAATCTTTCGGATCCTTCCATTCCCAGGTGTGCACCAGCCCGGCCAGTCGACCCAGTGTTTCATCGTTAAAGTCGAGCGCTTTGCCGACTTCGCGCGCCGCCGAGCGGCCACGATAAGTGATGACGTTTGCCGTCATCGCGGCGCCGAGTTTTCCATAGCGCTCGTAAACATATTGAATCGCGCGCTCGCGCTGGTCGCCGCTCGGCAGGTCGAGATCAATGTCCGGCCACTCGCCCCGTTCCTCGGAAAGAAACCGTTCAAACAATAAATCCATGCCGACCGGATCGACGGCGGTGATACCGAGGCTGTAGCAGACGGCGCTGTTTGCCGCCGAGCCGCGCCCCTGTATGAGAATTCCCTGGGCCTTACAAAACTCAACGATGTCCCAAACGATCAGGAAGTAGCCTTCGAGCTTGAGTTTTTCGATCAGCCGGAGTTCATGGTTGATCTGGCGGTGTGCCTTCTCAAATGAAGGCTTGCCGAGCTGTCCTGTGTAACGCCGCCGTGCTCCCTCTTCAGTGCGTTGCCGCAGAAACGAAGTCATCGTTTCGCCCTCGGGCACGGGATATTTCGGAAACTCGTAACCAAGATCTTTCAGCGTAAATTTGAGACGCGAAGATAGCTCAGTGGTGTTGTGAATAGCTTCAGGCAGATCGGCAAAGAGTTGCGACATGGCCCGCGGGGATTTCAGATAACGCTCGGAATTTGTCGTCAGTAGGCGACCGGCCGTTTCCAGTCGCACGTGATTGCGAATGCAGGTGAACACGTCTGTCACTTCCCGTTGCGCTCGGGTCGCATGACAAACGCCGTTCGTGGCGAGAATGGGTAAATCTAAACGCCGGGCAATTTCCAGCACCGCCTGATTGCGCGCCTCTTCTTCACGATTGAAATGACGCTGCAACTCTGCATAAACATTTCCCTTTCCGAAAACGTCAACTAACCACTCGGCTCTCCTCTGTGCCTCCTCTGTGTTCTCTGTGTCTCTGTGGTCAAACGCTTTCGCTAAAGGTCCGTTATGATCCCCAGTCAAACAAACCAAACCTTCGGCATATTCCGCTAACTCATCAGGCGAGACCGCACACTCCCCCGGCTTCGCATGTTTGGGCACGCGCAATTTCATCAACGTTATGAGCCGGCAAAGATTTTGGTAACCCTTACGGTTACGGACCAGGACTGGAAGCGAAAAGGTTTCCTTCGGGTGTTTTTGTCCAAAGTCCGCTGGCTTGTCTAGTTCTTGACTCTGGATGGAGAGGGGATGGAGGCTGAGCAGACTTTGGACTTTGGACTTTGGACTTTGGACTAGACTCGGGCTTTGGACTGTAATCTCCGCTCCAATATGCGCCTTGATCCCAATCTTCTGCGCCGCCAGATGAAAGCGCGGACTGCCATACACACCGTCACGGTCCAGCAAAGCCATGGCCGGCATTTCCAGTCCCTTACAAGCAGCAATCAATTCTTCAGGCACAGAAGAGCCTTCAAGAAAACTGAAGGCTGAACGCGCATGTAGTTCGATGTAATTAGTGGGCGGTGGGCAGTGGGCAGTGGGCAGTCGAGGGCTTATGACTCTTTTTAATTTCTTCGACGGTTCCTGTTTTCTCTGCTCACTGCTCACTGCCCACTGCTCACTTTCCCATCAGTCATAAACTCCTTCAACAAACCAGGTCCCATTACTCAGCTCGCGATAAATGCGATAAAGAACTTTTGCACTTTCTGACCCCTGCCCCCTGCCCCCTGCCCCCTGCCCCTTGGATTCAATCGCCACATCCCATTCATCCCGCGCCCAGGCGTCCGCGCGCCACCACTCTCCCGTCGTGCGCCAGGGGCCGGCCACACAAACTACTTTTCCATGGACACTTTTATTTTTATTCCAGGCGCTTATCTCACGCGGACATCCTCCTTCCGCCTGCACCATTGCGCGCAAAGGTGGCCGAAATACTCTGAAGCCCAATCTCGATTGCAGATTGCGGATTCCGGATTGCGGATTGCTGTTTACTGTTTGCTGTTTGCTGTTTGCTTTCCTTCGCTTTTTATCTTTCAACTCAAACCGCTTCACAATAAAAGCATCCGGGCGATGCGTATCAAGCAGCTCCGGCGAACCAATATTCTCCGCTCCCACCAGCTTTGCCAGGCGCGCCAGCATCAGTTCCAACTTCTCGGGTTCCGGCGCGAGAGGAATAAACAGTCCCGTCTGCATTACCCGCGGCTTCACCGGCTCGCAATCGATCGAGACACCCACAACCGCAGCCGGCGGCGGATGCATTTCCGTGTCGAGTAACAACAGTTTGAGAAATACTTTGTGATCGCGCATCGGGTAAGGCAGGTTCAATTTGATTTCATGCGTAGGGCCGCGTTCCAGTTTCATCTCCACCTGCAATGCATTCGTAGCCAGCGCATAGGCATTTAGATTCGCGCAGATCTGGTTGAGGAGTCGCGCCAGTATGAACGCCAGCGGTTCCAGATCGCTGATGGGATATTCAAGCTCAATGGCGTTATTGAACTCAGGTGCAGCTTGCCTGAGTTTTAAGTGACGTCTGGTTTTCCCGCTCGCCAGCTCGCGTAACTTTAATCCGTCCTGGCCCATTCGCTCAGAAACTCCCGCCACCGGTAGTTCGGCAAATTCTTTAAAGGTATGCACACCCCAGAGCCGGAGCGTTTCAAGAATTTCTTCTGCTTGAGGTTCCCGAACACCCGCCAGCGAATGTTGTAGTGCTTTTAATGGCAGGTTACCGAGGCAAGTGAGTTCTTCGCCGGGCGCAGTAAAGGTGACGCCCCGGCAAAACTTTGCAGCGTGTATGGCGGCGTCAGGGTTTGCAGCCAGAGCCACATTGACCTGACAACCTAGCCCTGCGGGTTCTTTCAATTTCGCCTGTTTGGCAATCTCATTGGCGAGTTCATAGTGAGATCCAAATCGCAACGCACACCCTTCGACATCGATTACAACTGTGTTTGGAGCTGTCTCCTCAACCAGTGGTGAAAAGGTGTAGGCAAACTCCGACAGGGAGTGGGCGCCAGACACTTCTGCCGGCAGTTGCTGACCATGAATGCAGACAAACATCGCACTTTTTCAGAGCTTTAACTTGAATATGACTGCGAGCGAAGATTAGCGAAAATTAGCGAATATTGTCAAGGCGGGTAACGCAAACTGTTAGTTTGCGCTTGTCGGTGACAGTATTAAGTTTTTCAGGCTTAGTTGATTAGGGCAACCCGCAAACTAACAGTTTGCGTTACATAGAACCTCGCCCGCTCGTCTATTGAGATAGAGGGGGCGCTGGCATTGCACCTGAAACGACAGGCTTTGCAATAAGGTTGAGTGAGGCAGTGATTTATTCACCGGGCGACGAAGCGCATCAACCGCTGCTGGGGTGGGAACTGAAGTTAATAATGAAGCAGACGAGCGAGTGTTGTTGTTAGTAAAAACTGACTTCGCCGGTCCTTCGCTGGACGACCAAAGACATGTCTCTCCTTTTAATTCCAATGCCAGAGTCGCGCATGAACGCACGCAACTCTCCTCCGCAATTACCACCAGCGCAGTCGGCGTGGGTTCAAGAGTCCGACGGAAGCGGTACCACCAGGATGAAATGATGCGCTTCGCGGAGTTTGCCTGAACGTCTCCGAGATCCAGCAGCACTAGTCCAAAGCCGCCTCCCTGTAACAATAGATCGGTAGCTTTAAATGCGTGCTCGAGATTGTTGGCGCAACGGATCCAAAGTAGTCGTTCACAATTTATTTCAGCTCGCGCTGCGGACTTAGGATCAAACGAATTGCTTGTATCCACCAAAGCGCAAACTTCTTCGTGCCTGGTTGCGTGGGCAAGGGCAGAAAACATAAAGCTCGTCCGACCTGACGAGGCTGAGCCGAAAATTTCAGTTATGGCGCCGCGTGGCAGGCCGCCCAGGGTAAACGAATCGATTTCGGGAATGCCGGTGGAGATTACTTCTGCCGGTAATTTTTCCTGTAGCTTAAAGGCAGAACTAAAACGCGAGCTAATCTCAGACTCAATTTCAGCTTTTGAAAATGCAGCTCTCATAAGTAACTTTTGGAGGGCGCTGACCTGTCAGCGCTTTAAGTCGGCTGCGACCTGTCGCAGCCCTACTATGTTGCCTCATTCGTCTGAATGCGGCGTCAAGCCGCCGCGGACCAAAGCGCTGACAGGTCAGCGCACTCCAAAAAGCTTGACGCCCGGCCTTATCTTCGGTAATATTCGCTTGATTTTCGGCACAAGACGAAAATAGCACGGTCGGCTATTTTGATGCAAGACTTTCGTGGAGGGATTTGAAATGCCCGTAACTGCACGGCAAAGGCAGGTCTATGAGTTCATCTGCCGCTACCTGGAAACCAATAATCAGCCTCCTACTATTGCAGAAATTGGCGGGCAATTTCAGATGACTTCTTCAGCGAGCGTGCACAGCATCCTGTCGGCTCTTGAGCGCGAAGGGCTAATCAAACGCATTCCCAACGTTAGTCGCGGTATTGAGCTCGTAAAATTAGAAACGCAGGAAAGTGGTGTTGATGAGTTTGAAGTTCCCTTGTTAGGACTGGTGGCGGCGGGCCAACCCATAGAAGCGATCCTCGCTCATGAAACTGTCTCGGCTCCCAAAAGCATGATTGGTCGCGGTCGCATGTTTGCACTCCGAGTGCGCGGGGATTCGATGATTGAAGAAAACATTCAGGACAACGACATCATCATCGTTTCGTCTCAACAAACGGCGGAGAATGGCCAGATGGTGGTGGCGCTAATCGACGGCAATTACGCGACCGTGAAGAAATTTTATCGTGAGCCGGACTTCATTCGGCTGGAGCCTGCAAACCCCCAATTCAAACCAATCTTTATCAAGACCCCAGAGCGCCTGCAGATTCAGGGAGTCGTGCGTGGGCTTATTCGCAACTATCAAACTTCCAGCTGAGATGCTGAATTAAAGATTTCAAATTTGAGATCTTAAATCTGAGATTCACCTTGGAACACGAACAATGGCTACCCGCGAAGTGCCGGCTTTTCAGAACAACGTTTCGGACGTGAGACTCTGCGCGTTTGCATTAGCCGATTGCGTCGTTAATATCGAATTGCAATCTGTAAAATACCTGCGAGCAGTCCACCGGACAGCTTTGGAGTTGGCGGTGCCAAATCTTTTTGGCGTGGAGATAGGCGGATTTTGGTTAAAGCCGGACCAGGTTGATCAGCTGCGCAAACTAGCAGACTGTTATCCAACGGATGAAATCAGATTTGTCAGACGCGCTGTTGAGGCTTACTTGCTGGCACAAACTGAAGAGCTCGATTGGGTGAATCAGACGACGCCCAGCGGTAACTAAAACGATCTCATCCGGTCGGAGTCAATTCCGCAGCTTGTTTCCTAGCTTTCCGCAACACAATCAACCCGATCCCGGAAATGATCATTGCGCCGCCGGCAAACGTACGCCAATTCAATTCCTCATGTAAGACCATTACGCCCAACGTGACTGCAATCACCGGAGTCACCAGCGCCACCAGCATCGTCTTAGTCACGTCCATGTGTTGCACCAACCAGTAATACAAAAGGAATGCGGCAACCGAACCAACGATCGCCAGATACAGCAGCGCGACGACTGCCATTCGCGTCCAGTGAAACTTAAGCGGATTTCCCTCGAGCGGAATACCGATAACTAATAACGGTATTAAGCCAAAAAACATTTGTCCGCCCGCAAGAATTGCCGGATCGAGTTTGGCTCCATTCTTTTTAACCAGAACATTGGCGGCCGCGGCACAGGACGAGCCAACCACCAAAGCAGCGCACCCTGCCAAAGCTCGTGGACCGGCAACACTGAGTTGGTTGGAAAACACTACGCCGACGCCGGCAACTCCCATCACGATGCCGAAGATCTTCGCGGGCGTCATTCGCTCGCCGGGAAGATAGAGGTGGGCGAAGACGAGTCCGAAGGCAGGAATCGTCGCCTGCAGGAGCGCCGCCAGTCCTGAGGAGATGTATTGCTCGCCCCAAAAGAGCAGGCCATAGTTCAAACTAAACGAAAGGACGCCCGTGACGGCCAGAAGGATCCAATCAGCGCGATTCCGCGGAAGAGACAGCCGGCGAGCTTTGATGATGGCAAAGAGGATTGCCGAGGCGATCACAAACCTAATGCCGGCAAACGTAAACGGAGGAAGGTCGTCGAGACCAAGTTTTATGAAGAGCCAGGTCGAGCCCCA
>Ga0070698_100001229_pt1 | contig 28492 bp, 27 predicted proteins | sample KBSK1502metaG_FD_65477 | JGI IMG/M metagenome (GOLD analysis project Ga0070698, IMG submission 65477) | Corn, switchgrass and miscanthus rhizosphere microbial communities from Kellogg Biological Station, Michigan, USA - KBS K1-50-2 metaG | ecosystem: Host-associated > Plants > Roots >...
GCTTCGATCAGCGCGTGCCAGTAGAGCGGGTTCGCGGGCCCGAGCGACGCGAGCGTCTGTCCCGGATACCACGTCGGCACGCATTGCTCGAGCACGTTCAGCGCTTCGACGATGCCCCACGCCTGCGAGGGTGCCCGGGTTCCATAGACCGTGAACTCGCTGTGATAGCTCGTGGACGCCGGCGTCACCCATTCGCCCTTGTAGTTGGCGAGGTCCTCGAGCGTCATCGGTCCGCCGAGCGCCTGCGACTTCGCGATGATGGCGCGCGCAATCTCTCCCTTGTAAAACGCATCGCGTCCCTGCTGCTGGATCAGGCGGAACGCCTTGGCGAGATCGGGATTCCGGAAGATGGTCCCGGCCACCGGTGCCTTGCCGTTCACGTAGAACGTCTTCACCGAATCCGGATCGACCTGCGTGCAGCACGCCTGCAGCGGCAGCGCGTTCTTCATCCTCCAGAGGCTGGCGATCTCTTCGGTGACCGGAAATCCCTGGTCGGCGTAGTCGATGGCCGGCTGCAGCACTTCCTTGAACGTCTTCGTGCCGAAGCGCGTGAGGACTTCCTGCCAGCCCCACAACGAGCCGGGCACCGTCACGGTGAGGATGCCGCCTGACGGCATGCCGGAGCCGGGTCCGAAGTTGGCGGGGTTCGCCTTGTAGCCGAGCGCGTGCATCCGATCGAGCGTGAGGCCCGCCGGCGCGATGCCGCTCGCGTTCAGCTGATACACCTTCTTCTCTTTCGCGACGTAGATCAGCGCGAAGAGGTCGCCCCCGATGCCGACGTTCCCCGGAAAGGTGACGTTCAGCATCGCGGCGGTGGCGACGGCGGCGTCGATGGCGTTGCCGCCCTGCTGGAGAATCCGGAGGCCGGCCTGCGCCGCCAGCGGCTGCACGGTGCTGACGATGCCGTTGCGCGCCATCACCTCGGATCGCGTCTGCTGCGGCCAGCCCTCGGAGCGGTCGCCGCGAACGGCCGAGCAGGCAGGCGCCTTCGTGTCACCGCAGATGCGGGCGAGTGGCGCCTGCGCCAGCACCAAGCTCGACGCCAGCAGGACCATGCCGATCGCCAGCCAGGAGAATCGTGTCCGCCATCGCTTCATGGCCTCATCCTCCCTGAGAAAATTGCGCGGATTGTACTGCCGAAGCCGCGGGCGCGCCGCACAAATCGCGTGACAAACCATGTAGAATCGCGCGCCATGAAGAGAATCTGCCTGTTCGCGCTGATTGCCCTCTGCGTTTCGCTGGCCGGCAGCGCCCTCCTCGCGCAGGCGCGCGGCGGCACGCCGCAGACCGACAAGGTCCAGCCCGTCAACAGCGGCGCCAACCCGTATCGCGTGATCCGCGACTGGGCGCACATCGACGGCCGCGCGTGGGGCGGCTCCAACGGCGTCGCCATCGATCGCGATGGCAAGACGGTGTGGGCCGTCGATCGCTGTTCGCCCGGCACGACGCCAGGCTGCGCGAGCACCAACGTCAACCCCGTGCATCACTTCGACGAGTCGGGCAAGGAAATCAAGAGCTTCGGCGGCGGCATGTTCGCGTGGCCGCACGGCATTCACGTCGATCGCGACGGGAACGTGTGGGTGGCGGATGCGCGCGCCGACCAGCCGACCGGCAAGGGGAGCGTCGTCGTCAAGTTCAGTCCCGAGGGGCGTGTGTTGATGACGCTCGGCAAGGCCGGCGTGAAGGGCAATCCGCCCGAAGCCCTGACCGAGCCGACCGACGTCGTCACCGATCCGGGCAACGGCGACGTCTACATCGCGGAGAGCCATACCGACGTCACCGATCCCAATCTGGTCGGCCGCATCTCGGTGTTCGACAAGAACGGGAAGTTCCTCAGGACGATCGGCAAGACCGGGACGGGACCAGGCGAGTTCCGCACGCCGCACGCGCTCGAGTTCGACTCGATGGGCCGGCTCGTCGTCGCCGACCGCCACAATCATCGCGTGCAGATCCTGACCAAGGACGGCAAGTTCGTGCGCGAGTACGACGACTTCGGCCGCAGTAGCGGCCTCGCGATCGACAAGAACGACACGATCTACACGGCGGACTCGGAGTCGACCGATCGTGTGCACCCCGGATGGTTGCGCGGCATCCGCATCGGCAGCCTCAAGGACGGCAAGGTGACGACGTTCATTCCGCCGCACAAGACGGAGGCGCCCGAGGGCGCGATGGGCGAAGGCATCGCCATCGATGCCGCAGGGAACATCTACACCGCCGAAGCGACGCTCCGCGGTGTGACGAAGTACGCCAAGCAATGACGTGAAAACGTTCGCGGGTGCGCGGCGCTGCGCGCCCGGGCGCATGTCTCATTGTGTTCTGCCGGGACAGCCGCGTTCCAGAACGGATCGCGGCTCGATTCTTCTTTCAAATCAATGATTTGCGCGACGCAGGCACGATCCTCGTAATTCCTCCGTGTGCCAAATCATCGCCATGACAGTCCGCGGCCTCTCTGCCCATCCAGGCGCCAGCGACTCTAAGGTGCTCTAAACAGTGGGTTTGCCTCACTAAGGTACTCGAACGATCGGTATGGCGGCTGAGTTGCTCAATTGTCTCCAGAATGATCCCCTATCCCCGAGTACCCATTGCGATGGGCGTGGTGGCCGCGCTGCTCTGCGGCTTGCCTCCGCCGGCCGCTGCGCAGGTGCGGGAGCCCAAGCTCGATCGGGCCCTTCAGAATGCGCACGGCGGGTCGCGCCAACGGGTCATCGTCCGCTTCAAAGCGGGCGCTGGCACCAGCGTCGAACAGAAGATGTTGTCGAAAGGCAACAAGGTCTTCTCGAAGCACCCGTCAATTGGCGCGTTCACAACCGAGCTCAGTGGTGACCAGCTCGCCGAACTCGCGCGCGATCCCAACGTCGAGTCGATCGGAGCCGATGCGGACGTCAACGCCTTTGCGTCGTCGTCCTACGACACGTCGATTTCGTCGAGCGTGATGCGCAATACGCTCGGCGAGAACGAGGCGTCGAAGGGCGCCGGCATCGGCGTGGCGGTGATCGATTCCGGCATCGCGCCGCTGCCTGCGTTCAACGGCCGCATCACGGCGTTCTACGACGTGACGACCGGAGTGCCGATTCCGACCGCGGCGAACGACGAGTACGGTCACGGCACGCACGTCGCCGGCCTCATCGGGGCAAACGACTCCAACTACATGGGTGTCGCGCCGTCGGTGACGTTCCTCGGGTTGAAGGTGCTCAACAAGAACGGCAGGGGTACGACGAGCAGCGTGATTGCCGCCATCGAGTTCGCGGTAGCCAATCGTCAGCGGTTCAACGTCCAGGTCATCAACCTTTCGCTGGGGCACCCGGTTCTGTCGCCGGCGGCGGACGATCCGCTGGTGCAAGCGGTCGAGAGCGCCGTTCGCGCCGGTCTCATCGTCGTTGTCTCCGCCGGCAACGTAGGCATCAACCCTGACACCGGCCAGGTCGGCTACGCGGGCGTGACCTCGCCGGGCAACGCGCCGTCGGCCATCACGGTCGGCGCGGTCAACACGAAGGGCACCGTGACGCACGACGACGACGATGTCGCCGCCTACAGCTCGCGCGGTCCGACGTGGTACGACGGCATCGTGAAGCCCGATGTCGTGGCGCCCGGCCACAGCATGATTGCCGCGATGGACGTGAACAGCTACCTGTTCAAGCAGTATCCGAATTACGACGTGAAGGTGAGCAACCGCTGGTACATGCGCTTGAGCGGCACGAGCATGGCTACGGCCGTGACCACCGGCGTCGTTGCGGCAGCGCTCGAGGCGCACAACTGGGCCACGGCCTACTACACCGTTTCGCCAGGCGCCGTGACCGCCAACGGCATGAAGGCGATGCTGCAGTACAGCGCGCTCCCGATCAAGCGCGCGGACGGCACGACGCCCGACGCGCTGACCGAGGGGACCGGCGAGGTGAACGCCGAAGGCGCGGTGCGGCTCGCGTGGATGTCGGTCGCGATGTGGGCGAACCCGGCGATTGCGACGCAGTATCCGCAGCTGCTGGCCACGACGACCACGATTGCGAACACGCCGCTCCCCTGGGCCGCCAGGATCATCTGGGGCCAGCAGTCGGTCAGCGGGCCGGCGCTGGCGGTCTCGAGCACCAACTGGGCCACGAACATCCTCTGGGGCGACAACATCCTCTGGGGCGAGAACCTCGTCTGGGGCGAGAACATCGTCTGGGGCGAGAACCTCGTCTGGGGCGAGAACATCGTCTGGGGCGAAAACATCATCTGGGGCGAGAGCCTCGTGGACGCAAACGGCAGGGTCACCGGACTGAACGTTCTGGGCTGGTAACGAGGCATAGGACCATGATTCATCAACATCCGAATTCAATTGCGTTGAACACGATGTTTGCTCGCACCACCGCGGCGACGCTCGCGGCGCCCCAGGCGGACACCGTTTCCTCCGACTGGCGCGACCTGCTGCCGCTGCTGGGTGGCGAGTCGATCACGCTGCGCGAGCTGCAGCTGTCGGACGCGCCGACGCTGTTCGCGATGCTCTCGACCGAAGAGGTATCGCGCTTCATCTCGCCGCCGCCGACCACCATTGAAGGCTACGAGCGCTTCATCGAGTGGACGCACCGCAAGCGCGCGGCCGGCGAGCTGGTCTGCTTCGGCATCGTGCCCAAGGGCATGACCGAGGCCGTCGGCATCATCCAGGTCCGTTCGCTGGAGAAGGGCTTCGGGACCGCCGAGTGGGGCTTCGCGCTCGGCTCGCCGTTCTGGGGCAACGGCATGTTCGTCGAGGGCGCGCAGATGGTGCTCGACTTCGCGTTCGAGCAGATCGGCGTGCACCGGATGGAGGCGCGCTGCGCCGTCCACAACGGACGCGGCAACGGCGTGCTGCAGAAGCTCGGCGCCGTCCGCGAGGTGCGCCTCCGGAAGTCGTTCCTGAAGAACGGCATCCACTACGACCAGTTCCTGGCGGTCATCCTGGATACCGACTGGGAAATGCGCGAGGTACGCTACACGCCGCAGCGCGTGTCGTAGAAGAAGAGAAGGCGGCGGGCCGCCGCTCCGGCGGCCCGCGCCTAATACTGCAGCACTGAGAAGACGTTCTCGCCGGCGAGCTTCGACTTGCCGTTGAGGAACGTCAGCTCGATGAGGAAGGCGAGGCCCTGGAGCGCTCCACCGAGCTGCTTCACCAGGCGCGTCGCCGCCGCCGCGGTTCCGCCGGTCGCGAGCACATCGTCCACGATGAGCACGCGCTGCCCTTTCTCGATGGCGTCCGCATGGATCTCGAGAGCGTCCTTGCCGTACTCCAGCTCGTAAATCTCCTTGATCGCCTTCGCCGGAAGCTTGCCCGGCTTCCTGACCGGGATGAAGCCGGCGCCGATGCGCTGAGCCACCGCCGACCCGAGGATGAAGCCGCGGCTCTCGATGCCGACGACGACGTCGATGCCGGACGCTTCGTAGGGGACGGCAAGCAAGTCGATGGTCGCCTTCAGGCCGCCAGGGTCTTTCAGCAACGTGGTGATGTCGTAGAAGTTGATGCCCGGCTTCGGAAAATCGGGAACGCTGCGAATCATCTGCTTGAGGTCGATGGTCAACATGAGTCCTTTAACCACGGAGGTTATCGAATAGAGAACCCTTTCAGGCTGCCGGTCGCATCCTCGTCGAACACCGCGACGCCTTCCACGCGCGCGCTCCGAGGGCCGGTGTGAAGCGCCGCTTCGACGCGCCTCACCGCCTCCTGTTCGCCTTCGACGAACGCCTCGACGCGGCCGTCGAGCAGATTGGTCACCCAACCCGCGACGCCTTCGCGCGTCGCAGCGTCGTGCACGAACCATCGGAAGCCGACGCCCTGCACCCGTCCGCTGATCACAAATCTGCGCGCTACTTTCATTCGCCTGTTGTCACGCCGCCGCGTCAGCGCAGGCCAAAATTCTATCTGATGCCATCACGCGAACGCGTTGCGTGCCTTGTCGCGAAAATTTTTCGCGCGATTCGCGGACGTGCGGTCAAATTTTTTTCGGCCTACGGCCGGGTTGGCGTCTATAATTTTCGCGCCACTCCGTCCCGCTTTCCCTTCCCCCGAAGCTGGCGGCCACTGTCCCGAGGGTAACGTGTCTCTGCAGCCGTCTGTGATCGCCGTGCCCCGCGTGCTCCCATCGTGGGTGTCCCAGGTGTCGCTGTATCTCGAGCAGATCGACGAAGCGGCCGCGAAGAGGATCGCGCTGCCGCCGGCATGGCTGCTCGCGCCGCCCGAGCGCCAGAACGCCTATCGCGCGGGGCGCTATTGCGCGATGCGGGCGCTCGAGCAGCTCGGCGTGACCGGCTCATGCCCAGGCGTCAACGACCACAACGCGCCCGAATGGCCGTACGGCACGGTCGGCTCGATCACGCACGTGATGTCGCTCGTCGCGGCCGCCGCGGCCCCCCGCGGGCAGTGCAGCGGCATCGGCATCGACATCGAGCCGATCACCTCCCTCGATCGCGCGCACACGCTGGCGTCGCGCGCCGCGACCAGCCCCGAAGTGTTCGGCGTGATGGAGGGGATGAAGGCGGACTACGCGAGCGCGGTCGCGCTCATCATCGCGGCGAAACATTCGCTCTACAAGTGCGTGCACCCGCTCGTCGGGCGCTCGTTCGGCTACCTGGACGCGTCCGTGGAGGACGTTCAGCGCCAGACGGGGCGCTTCCGCGTGCGCCTCAAGGTGATGCTCTCCCCCGCCTGGGTAGGTGGAACCACCGTCACCGGCCAGTACGAGGTCGCCGGCAACTTCGTTTATACGGGCATCGCCATCCCCTGCTGACGGAAGCTGACTTGCATAAAAGCCGGCGGAGTTGGCCATGCCTACCGTCGGCGAGCGGCTTCGGGAGGCCCGCGATTCGGCGCACCTCACCCTCTGGGACGTTTCCGAACAAACCAGGATTCCGCGGTGGATCCTTGCGGACATCGAGCGCGACGACCTGTCGCGCATACCCCGCGGCATCTTCACGCGGGGATATCTGACCTCTTTCGCGCGCGCGGTTGGCCTCGACGGCGACGCCGTGTGGGCCCAACACAAAGCTGAAACGCGGCCGTCCACGGTCGAGCCGGCGCCGGTCCCGGCTCCAGTCATGACCGAACGTCGCGTGTCTCCATGGATTGTCGTGGGCGTCGCGGCGGCCGTGCTGGTTGGCACTGTCTTGTGGCGCAACAGCGGCCGCGTCGGGGCTGACGGGGCTCGCATCGCCCCGCCCGAGGTGCGCTCCGCACACGATGTCACGCCCGTGGCTGAAGCTCCGCGACAGGCCGTGCCGGAGGTCGTCCCGGCCGTCAACGCAGTCGTCGCCGATCGCGCCACGCCGGCCTCCGCGCCGCTCGTCCTCAGCCTCCAGGCGCAAAGTGACGTCTGGCTCGACGCGACCGCCGACGGCGAGCGGCGGGCCTACCGCTTATACCGTGCTGGTGAGGTGCTCAACCTCGATGCGCGGAAACAGATCGTGCTGCGCGTCGGCGATGCATCCGCAGTCACCTACACGATCAATGGCTCGGCAGGCCGTTCGCTGGGGGGCCCGGGCGTCGTGCGCGATCTCATCATCACGCCCGACGACTACGCGAGATTCGTGGAAAGGCCGCAGTAATCAGCCTCGGGCCTGAACCAGCATCCACAGGCCGGCCGCCAGCAGCAGGCCGCCACTGACCCGCCCGCCGCGATCACCGAATGGCGCGAGCTTCTCGAACGCGACAAACGCGGTGAGCGCCGCGATCACCGCGAGGTTCATCACCCCGCCCGCGAAGAGCAGCAGCATCAGCGCCCAGCAGCATCCGAGGCAGTTGATGCCATGGTCGACGCCCATGCGGAACGCGCCGGCCACCCCTGCGCGCCAGCGGTGCATCAGGAAGCTCAATGGCGACTGGCAGTTCCGCAGGCACACGTGCTTCAAGGGCGTCAACTGATACACGCCGGCGAGAAGAAGGAGTGCCGCCCCTGCCCATGGCCGTGTGAGCGTCATCATCGGCGAGACGACCAGCAGCATCGACAGGATCCGTTGCGACACCGTCGTGGAAGCGCTGAAGAGGGCCCACACCGCCAGGTATCCGGCCGCCAGCGCGTAGATCTGGCGCGACGCTGCTGCGCCCAGACCCTGGCGCCGGGCCGCCACGCCGTACATCAGCAGCAGCGGCGCGGCCGACGGCAGCATCATGCCGGCCATCATCACCGCCCACATCGCCCAGAGCAGGAGCACGTGCCGCGCGTCCCAGGCCGGCGTCATCATCCACGCGCTCGCGCCGGTCATCGGCCCGTACATGTCGCGCGCCATGACGACGATCCACCACCAGCAGACGAGCGGGAACAGGAGCAGGAGGATGACGAGAGGGGCGCGATCGGACCCGAGCGCGATTTCGAGGCGCGTGGGCGGCCGTTCGTCGGCGATCGGGTTATGCACTCCGCCAGTTGAACGGCGCGAAGTGCCCGTTGTTCCTTCCGCTCTCGTCGTCCCAGGCGAGTCCGAGTGCGTGGACGTGGCTCCTCGACGCGTGCGCGAGCGCGAGCCGGCTCGAGACCGGATGGCCGGTGTTCCCGATGAACATCGGATCGGTCACGCTCGGATCGATCCCCATGGCGCCTTCCGCGGCCATGTCGACGAAAGCGCCGGCCTTGACCGAGTATTTGATATCCCCGCCCTCGAACCGGATCGCCGCCTTCTCCGCGCCGAGAAACTTCCCGATCAGCCCCGAGAGCGGCGCCATCGGACCGCCTGCCGAGCCGCTGGCGATGGCGGTGATCGCCTCGACCTGCGCGGCGCTGGCGCGCTCGTCGATGACGAGCCCGACCGACCAGTTGCCCTTGCCCATCTCCTCGGGCGTGTATCCCAGGACGATGAACGTGATGCCGTCGAGCGCGGTGGTACCGAAGGTGCCTCGTTCGACCTTCATGGCCATGGCAAAGGTGCAGGATCCCTTGCTGGGACGAACCGCCATCCGGCCGAGGATGCAGGGACAGACGAAGTCGCAGCTGCACGTCTCGAAGTACTGTCCGCTCACGTTCCACGACGCTGTCGCCATCTGTACCTCCGCCTGCGCGCGATTATATGCAGGCCTCCGGCGTTCAACTACACTTTTTGCGCCGTGCGCGTGACCGACGCCATCACGATCGACGACAGCGAGATCGACGAGCGCTTCGTCCGCTCCTCGGGTCCGGGCGGCCAGAACGTCAACAAGGTATCAACGGCCGTCGAGCTCCGCTTCGATGTGCGCGCCTCGTCGTTGCCGTCCGACGTGAAGGAGCGGTTGCTGGCGCTCGCGGGTGAGCGCGCGACTGGGGATGGGGTGTTGATCATCGACAGCCGCGAGCACCGCACCCAGACCCGGAATCGGGAAGCCGCGCGGCAACGGCTCGTCGCGCTCATCACGCAGGCGGCAAAGAAGCCCCGGCGGCGCAAGGCGACCAGACCGGGGCGTGCCGCGCGGGAGAAGCGGCTGGAGTCGAAGAAGACGCGAGGGAGGGTGAAGGAGCTCCGGCGAAAACTGCCGCGCGACGTCACCTGACCCGATGTCCAGCGCGAGCGGCCATTACTTCCGGCCGTCCCGGACGATCTGCGTCAGGCGGTCGCCGTCGATGTCCGTCTTGATCTGCGTCCACACGGGGAGGTGATCCGACAGCTGAAACGTGAACTCCTGCCGTGTGTACGAGCTCTTCGGGAACAGCTCCTTGATGCTCTTGTCGCTCACGAAGAAATCGAGGGCACCCCCCGCATCCGTGAACCGCTTCTTCATCGTCGGCAGGTGGAGGATCTGGTCGAACCGGGCGTCCTGGCCGAGATTCGATCCCCCGATGACGCGGTCGCCCACCTTGAGGACGCGGAGGCAATCGGGAATCTGGAGCCCGCGGCTGGTCAGCGCGCCGAACAGGCTGTCGTCGAGCTTCGGAACGTTGAAATCCCCCAGCACGATGAGATCGGTGTCCTCGACGTACGCGCTCTTGAACCGGATGTCGATCCAGTCGGCGAGCATCTTGAGCTCCGCCTGCCGCGACTTCGCGCTGTCGCCCCAGCGCGTATGCGTGGCGATGAGGATGAAATCGAAGTTCCCCGACCGGAACGCGCACATGTACGGGGCGCGCCAGAACGACAGGTCCGCGAGATATTCCTTGGCCTTCGCCGTGCGCGGCGCGTCGATCTCCGCGGCCAGGCCGTTGAACCCGACCGCGCGGCGATCGAAGAGAAACGCCACCCGCTCGTCGTTGCCGCCGGGGTCCTCGATCCAGTCCGAGTAGACGACGTCCCACGTCGGACCGAGGAACCAGAGGACTCTGCCGAGGTCGGTCAGATTGTTTCGCAGCTCGACGAGCGCAATCAGGTCGAACTGGTTCAGGATTTCGGCGATGTAGTGAATGGCGGGAAGAGTGCGTTGCTTCTTGCCGAACTCGCGGATGTTCCACACCGCGACGTTGATCGTTTCGTCGAGTTTCGACGGAGGAATCTTGGATGCGTCGATCCGCTTCTTGAGCGCGAGCAGACCGGCGGCAATGTCAGGTGTGACGTCTCCGTGATGCATGCGATCTCCGGGGCGAGCGCGCCAATCTTACGCGGACTCGCCGGTGAGCATGCATTTTCTTTGTGAGCGAGTCGGTCGGCGCGCAGGCACGCCGGGTCCGCCTACGTCTTCGCCGCCGGGGAGAATGGCAGGACGCGTCCCCACTGGAGCGAATCCTCACCCCGTTCGGGCGCACTGGCTGGTGGATGGGACGCAGGTGGCGGTTCGACGGGGGCCGTCCCGCCCAGCGATGTCATGTGCGCCAGCATCCGGCGCCGATGTTCCACCTCCCGCTCCGAAAGGACGCGACCGAACGGCGACTGCGGCATCTGACCCCTCCGGCCGCAGGATAGGAGGAGGGTTGGACAGCCCAGGTCCCGCCTTCGCTCGCGGCACCGGCGAGCTTCGGCGAGGCAAGCCCTTAGAGATCTCCTCTTGGCACGACACCGGAACGGAAGCTCGCCACCTGCTGCGGCGAGAACGGCGGGCCGAACAGCGAAGCCGTGTCGGAGTAGGCGCGAAACAGGTGGACGATGTAGTGCATCCGCTGGCGGAGGTCGCACCAGTCCTCCGCGCCGCACCGGGTCCCGCCCGGCGGACAAGGGTCGTACTCCTCGACGAAGGCCTCGAGGAAGGGATGCGGCGCCGCGAGCGCCTCCGGAACGGGCGCCTCGAGATCGCGGCCGAGGGCGAGCGCCGTATACGTGCCGCTCGCCTGCGGGATGGCGAGCACCATCAGCGCCTGCGTCACGACCTCCTGCGTCGCCTTGATCGCGTCGCGCCTGACGCGCGCCGCCATCCAGCCGATCACCTTCGCAAGCGGATCGTGGGCGACGCGCGGCCACCTGCGCGAGCCCGGCAGGAGCGCGTGCAGCACACGCGCGCCGAGGTCTTCCGCGGTCACGATCGGCGCATTGACGGCCGCGACGATCTGCGGCTGCAGCCGTGTCTGCTCGTGCAGACCGATCTTCAGGTTCGCGAGCAGGATCAACGCGGCGCGGACGCCCGGGTCGGACTCACGCCGCTGCTGCTGATAGTGGACGAACGCCTCGCGCAGATAATCCTGACCGTCGGGCGGAGGACCTGGCCGCAGACCGGCCGCGAAGGAAAGAAACTCCGGCGACTCCGTCGCTGCGTCAACGGGCACGGTCGCCATGAAGCGCGCGAACTCGCGCCCGATTTCCGCGAAGACCTTCAGGTTGCCCGCCGCCACCTCCGCGCTGGCGCGCTCGAAGGCGTCAAACGGCGTGTGAATCTCAACGGCGATGCGCCCCAGCCGGGTGTCCGGCTGAAAGAGGCCTCTCCGCAGCAGCACGCGCGAGACCGATTGCAGCGGCGCAAACAGCCACGACCGCCTGCTGAGGATGCGGTCGAGCGTCTCGAACAGGTCCTCGCCGCGAATGGTGCTGCCCGCCTGGCGTGACGCCCACGTCGCAAACGTGCACCAGTCCGCGGCGCTTTCCGTCCGCGCGCGCATCGCGGCGGACAGCTCCGCATAGCACTGCGTGATCTGCAGGTTGCGCAGCACCGGGTTGTCCATCGCGGCAATGGCCGCGACCTCGTCAACTGTCCGCGCAGAAGAACCGGCGGTCCACGTCATCGCGACAAATCATACCCGCCTCGGAACCACCAACCCTTCATGGCTTTTGGTACCAGGCGATGCGATCGCCCTTGACGCTTGCTCCGGGCTGTTCGAGATACACGACGCTGGTCGAGCCGGCCGCGCGCACGGGACTCGACGGCAGCTCGAAGAGGCGATCGTTGGTGAGAAAGATCCCGCCCGGCCGCAGCATCTTCGACACGTTTGCCACGGCAAGCGACTGCTCGAACACGTCGTAATAGAGGAGGATGTTGGTCGCCAGCACGAGATCGAACTGCCGATCGACGGGCAGCGGCTCGAGGCGCTGCACGACGACGTTCAAATCACGCGGCGCAACCGAGAGCACGACCGGCGGCGGCACGCTGACGGCGCGCACGTCGAGACGGCCGGCCGCCGGCGGCGGCATCAGCGGGTTCGTCTCGGTGCCGATGCGGTCGCCAAACCGCTGCCAGTACTTCGTCAGCTCCGCGGTCCACATCCGATCGAGCTCCCGCGGCAGCACCAGCGTGTACGCGCGCCCCTCGCGCGCACGCGCGCGGGCGGATTCGAGGTGCTGGATCACTCGCGGGCTGAGGTCGAACGCGGTGACCTCCACTCGTCCAGGAGCAGCCAGCCCGAGCCGGATCAGCGAATCGATCACCGCAAACGGCTGGATTGTCTGCTGCGGGTAGAAGTCGTGCCCCTCCTGCTTGTCGGTGAAATCGAGCCCCGGTCCGACGATCGCCACTCGCCGGACGACCGCGGGCTTGAGGACCCCGCTGGACTTGACCGCCTCGAGCGTCTTCTCGATCCCGAAGTCGATGAGGATCGACGTGTCGGACGAGAGGCCGCGGTCGCGGAAGATGGTCACCTGGTCGACGAGCGGCGCGTCGGGGTCCAGCAGCGTCGAGGCGTGCACGGCGCTCCCGACCACCGCCGCGCGATCCTGGAGATACGTCCGCAGGCGGCCCTGCCCGGTCTGGCTGGCCGGATCGATGCCATGACGTTCGATGACCTGCCGCGCGAACTGCACGCGCTCGTTGCCGCCTGGCATCGCGACGGCAGTGATGAAATCCTCGATGCGCCCTTTCAGTACCGGCGACGCCACGAACGCGGTCGCGCCCGTCTCGCGCTGCCGCACGACGACGCCGGCGAGCTCCTGCTCGCTGATTCGCGGCTGCCTCGTGAAGGTGGTGCCATAAAACAGCAGGTTGATGATCGAGTCCTCGTCGCCTGCCTGCACGCGCGCGCGAATGGCGGCATCCTCGCGCGCGATCCACCCGGGCCAGAGCGCTTCGATCTGCGCCGGAGTGCTCGCGCGGAGATCCGCCGGCCACAGCTGCGGCTGCAGCGCCTGGAAGATCGGCCGCGCGTCCGCGAACGGAATGCTCGTCGTGCGGGCCGGTGTCTGGGCGAGTGCGGCGCCGGCGCCGGCGATGAGCAGCGCGGCCACGAGGCATCGGGGAGCAGATCCCCGATCCCGACCCGGTTCCATCAGAAGGTGACCCTGAACCCGAACTGCATCGTACGGTTCTCTGCGGCGGTCCGCTTCAGGTATTGCGGGCTCTGCTCCTGCGTCGTGATCGTCCAGTTCGGCCGATTGAACACATTGAACGCCTCGGCCATCACGTCGATCGCCACCCTGTGCGGGAGCGCGACGCGCTGCTGGATGCGCACGTTGGTCCGGTTGCGCGCCGGCTGCGTGAAGGCATTGCGCGGGACGATCGAGCCGTCCGGGCGCAGCCGCTGCCGCTCGACCGAGCCCGCGCCGAGGTTGCGCAAATCGCTGCCATAAGAGGTTGCCGACCGATCGCCCGCGCTCGCGTAGTGGATGCCACTGAGCTGGAAGCCATGCCCGAGCTGCCAGATGCCGTTCAGCACGAGACGATGGCGCTGATCGCCCTCCGCGAGGCTCCACTCCCCTCGCAGGTCCTGCGCGAGCGCGAACGGCACCTCGATTGGCGTCTTGCCGGGCACGCCGGTGAACGGCGCGCCGACCGCGTTCCAGAACCCGCTCAGCGTATACGTGCCAGATGCCTGCCAGCGATGGCTCATTCGCTTGGTGAAGGACGTGACGAGACCGTGATACGCGGAGCGGCCGTTCTGCAGCGTCATGGCGAGGATGCCGAACTCGGGGTACGGGAGCTTGCTGCGATCGGTGTAGGGATAGTTCACGCCCGTGGCCGGATCGAACGCGATGTTGAGGTTCAAGTGCCCCCACCCCTCGTTGCCGCCGCGCGTGTAGACGTAATCGGACTCGATCGCCATCGAGCTGCCGATCTGCCGCTCGACGCCGATGCTGGTCTGCCACGTGTTGTTCACGTTGTAGGTGCCCGCGGGTGGATTCACCTCGCCGCTGGCAAGCAGCAGGCAGGGCGCGGCGCCGGCATAGTTGCGCGCCTTCCACGCCGCGAAGTTCGCCGCCTGCTCCGGCGCCGAGCACGCGGTCGCCCTCGCCTGCTCGAACGTCGGCGGCGGACCGTTGAACGGGTTGGCCGCGAAGTCGGGCCTGCCGTCGTTGGCCACCTCGACGAGCGCGACCGTCTTCGACTCGCCGGGGTAGGTCCTCGACAGCATCTCGCCGTAGTACTTGCCGACGCCGCCGCGAATCACCGTCATCGGATTCCACTGATACGCGAAGCCGATGCGCGGCTGGATGTTCAGCGTGTTCTGCGGGCGCCCCGCTTCCATGATCGGCAGGAACTGCTGCTGATTCTGGAACATGTCCCACATCAGGTCGTACCTGGCGCCGAGGTTCATCGTCAGCTTCGAGGTGGGATGCCAGTCGTCCTGCGCCCACGCGGCGTAGGCCCAGACGCGTTCGGGCTCGCGTCGGCTCTTGTGCACGCCGAGGGTGTAGCGCCGCGTGATGCCGGAGATCGCCGCGAGGTTCCACGCATCGACGTTGAACGGATCCGGGAAGATCTGCTCCATGTTGGCCGGCAGCGGGCCGCCGCGCGCGTCGTTGACGCCCATGCACTGGGTGCAGTTGGACGTGTAGATCTGTTCCAGCAGGAATTCGCCGCCGGTCTTCAGGTCGTGCCGGCCTCGTGCGTCGTAGGAGAGCGTGAAATTGTCCTTGACGCTGTACAGGTTCTGGACCCGGTAGCGCGGCGCCGCGTTGTTGCCGCCGATGGTGAAACCGGTGAGCGTGATGCGCGGCGAGCCGGTGGTGATGGCGCCGAAGGGTCCTCCCTTCGACATCCAGTGGTTCGACCAGTGCGTCAGGTTCGATTCGCCGAACAGGTAACTCGCATAGCCGGTCAGCAGCTCGTTCACCGCTCGATTGCTCGGCACCTTCGTCAGCGACACGGCCATGCCGTCGGAAATCGTCCATCCGACGGCGGTCGCCGCGGGATGCTGGTTGTTGCCGGGGCCGAACGGGTCGTGCGTATTCGTCTTGTTGCCCTTCACCATCAGCCGTGTCCGCGGGGAGAGCTCGTAGTCGAAGCGGAGCCCTTCGTGCTTGACGGTGGAGGTGCCGTCGAGCGCGACGTTGAAGCGCGGGAACGGCGTGTTCCAGACCTCCGTCTTCGGGGCGCGCTCGTACTCGTCGAACGCGAAGAAGTGCAGCTTGTCGCGCACGATCGGCCCGCCGAACGACGAGGCGAACTGCTGGTTCGTGATCGGCACGACGCGGTTGAGCACGGGATTGGACGCGTTGAACCGATCGTCGCGGAAGTTGCCGCGGAACGAGCCGGCGAAGCGGTTCGTCCCCGACCTGGTGATCATGTTCACCTGCACGCCGGACGATCGCCCCTGCGTCGCGTCGAACCGGTTGGAGATGTACTGAAACTCCGCGATCATCTCCTGGCTGAAGGCGGGCTGGCCGCCGCCGCCCATCGTGTTGGCGAACTGCATCCCGTCCACGTTGGTCTGATACTCGCGCGTCCGGTTGGCGTTGCGCGTCTCGAGCGGCTCGGCCGGGTTGGCGGACGTGCTCCGGCTGCCGGGTGCCAGCAGCAGCAACGCCATCCAATTGCGTCCCTCCGACGGCATCTCCTGCACCTGCAGCGGATCGATGTTGCCGCCGAGGCTCGACGTGGCGACGCGGAGCAGCGGCGCTTCGCCGGTGACGGTCACCGTTTCCTGGAGCGTCGACGGCGACAGCTGCAGGTTGATCGTCGAGGTCTGTCCCGCCAGCAGCTGGATGCCGGTGCGCTCGACGGTGGCGAAACCCTGCAGGACCGCGTTGATCTGGTAGCTGCCGACGCGGGCAGGTATCCGGTAGATGCCGCGTTCGTCCGTCACCGCCACGAACGTGTTGCCCGTCGCCTCGTGGGCCGCCGTCACGGTGACGCCCGGCAACACGCCGCCCGTCGAATCCGAGACCGTGCCGGTGAGCGTCGCTTCCTGCGCATCGAGTCGCGCAGGCAGCAGGAGGATCGCGCCAACGAGAACCAGGGGCCCGACAACACTCGATCTCACTCAACCTCCTGTCACACGTACGCCGAAAGAACCAGGAAGAGACCGGAGGAACGAGGATGACGCGCGCGACTCAGGGGCCGAGCGTTGCGAGCGCAGCGGCCATCGCATCGCTGGACGCGTTCATCGCAGCGACGACCTTCTGCGTCTTCTTCAGATCCTTCGCCGCCACCCAGAAGATCGCGGCGAAGCGGCCGTGCACGCTCACCGCGTCGAGCGCGGTGACGTTGACCTTGGCGTTCCCCAGCGCGCGCGCCAGATCCGCGAGCGCGCCCACGCGATCGTCGCCCTGGACGAGGAAGACCTTCTTCGGGCCGGTCACCTTCCACTTCGCGCGCTTGGCAGCGCGGCGGAACGCCGCCGAATCCTCGGGGATGAAGTCCGCCTGCGATCGGCGGCCTTCGGGAAACGCCGAGAACGCCAGCAGGTTCACACCCTCCTGCCGCAGCGTCTCCAGCAACTGCGCGCCCTCACCGGGCTTGTTGGCAATGGTGACGTAGAAGTAATCGACGAGACGCGCGGTGTCGGCCATGAGAACCTCCCGGCAGCTGGCAGCGGACCGCTGGCAGCAGGCAGATTCTAGTCGCCCTTGGCCTGTGTGGAGATCGGGAATTAACGCTAACGGAGGAACGTGAACTTCGTGATACCCGAGATGCCGCTGCCCCACGGCCACAGCATCGAGCCGTTGGTCGGCCGCGCGGTCGCGCGCACGCGCACGTAGTATTCGCGGTTCTGTTCCAGTTCCGCCGTCTTGAACAGCGGCATCTTGTGGAACGTCGTCATCCACTGGCTGATGACGGCTTCGTCTTCGGTGGTGTCCGTCGACTCGATCCGGCCGTCGAGCGTCCGCGTCAGCGTCGCGCGGCGCGTCAGGTTGTCGTACTGCACGCTGTTGGTGACGACGGAGGTGGCAATGGTCCGATCCACCCAGGCGGGGACGTCCTGCCGCAGCTCGATTTCGTAGGTGAACGTGGTCTTCAGGCCGCTGTGCACGGCGTCCTTCACGGCCGGCGTGTAGCCGTCGGTCAATTCGAACGACACCAGGACGGCGTCGTCGCGGACCAGCGGCACGATGCGGACACCCTCCGCCGCGTACAAAGTCGATACGGAAAGGGCAACCAGGAGGGCTGACAGAACCTTCCGCACGATCCAAATATCGGTCGTACGAGCCCGTGGCGTCACCAGTGGGGTGGTTGGCGTAACGGTCATGCCGCGAATTGCCGAAAATGTAACACAGAACTTTTGTGCTTCACAGTGTTTTCCGCCCGAATGCTATGATCTCATCCGGGGTTTCTCACTCCAATTTCATGGGTCGTGCCATCAGAGTCGCGCTCGTCGCGTTGGCCGTGTCGCTGTCGGCCGCGCCGTACGTGTCCGCACAACAGGAGCTGACGTTCTCGCTCTTCGAGCGGTACCTCGAATCGCTGCGCGTCGGGGCCAACATCCCGGGCATGTCAGCGGCGATCGTGCAGAACCAGCGCGTGGTGTGGGACAGCGGCTTCGGCTTCTCCGACGTCGAGCACGCGATTCGTGCGCGCGCCGACACGCCGTATCACGTCGCAGGTTTGACGGAAGCGCTGTCGTCCGCGATTCTCCTCGAGCAGTGCGTGGAGACGGGGCACGCGGGCCTCGACGAACGCATCCAGCAGCGCGTGTCCTCCTACGGGGATTCGAGTGCGACGATGCGCGACCTGTTGTCGCATCGTTCGCCGAACGGCGGCTTCAAGTACGACCCGGGCCGGTATGCCAGCCTGACGCCGCTCGCCGAGGCCTGCGTCGGCAAGGGGACGCCGTTCCGCCAGGCAATCTGGGAAAAGGTGCTCTACCGCCTGAACATGTTCGACTCGGTCCCCGCGGAGAACGTGGGCGACGAGTCGGCAGACGATCGCGTGCAGTTCAGCGCCGGCGACCTCGAGCGCTTCAGCGGCGTCCTCAGGCGGCTGGCGCTGCCGTACCGTGTCAACGGCAGCAGCGTCGCCGTCAATGCCAGCGTGGCAAAAGGCGTCGACGCCGCAACGGGCGCCATCTCCACCGTGCGCGACCTCGCCAAGTTCGACAACGCGCTCGACGCTGCCGGTGCGCTCCTCAACCGCGACACGCTGAACGCGATGTGGAGCAACCAGCCGGGGACGCCGACAGGGCTCGGCTGGTTCGTGCAGAACTACAACGGCCAGACGCTGTACTGGCAGTTCGGCAACATCCCCGGCGCCTACTCGTCGCTGATGCTCAAGGTGCCGTCGCGGCGGCTCACGCTGATCCTGCTCGCCAACAGCGACGGCCTGAGCGCGCCGTTTCCGCTGCAGGACGGTGACGTGAATGCCTCGCTCTTCGCCAGAACGTTCCTGCGCCTGTTCGTTGGATAGGCCACGTGATTGAGCTGGCGCGGCGCGCAGCCGCGCCCTCCGCCTTCCTCTTCGTGCTGCTCGGGTCCAGTCCGGCGGCGGCACAAACCGATCTCCTCATCGTCCCGTTCGTCGGCGCGAAGTTTCACGGCTCGACGACCATCTTCGGCGGCGAGACGGTCGGCGAGTCGAAGCTCACCTTCGGACTCTCGACGCTGGTCCTCTCCGAGAAGTTCCTCGGTGTCGAGGGCGACGTCGATCAGACGCCGCAATTCTTCGGGCACGGCGTCCGTCAGACGGTAACGAGCAGCACGTTAACGACGCTGACCGGCAACGTGATCATCGCGGTGCCGAAGGCGATCACCCAGGAGTCGCTCCGGCCGTACCTCGTCTCCGGCCTCGGCCTCATCCACGCCCGGGTCACCACGACCGCCGGCGTGCTCGACACCCGGGCGAACCTGCTCGGGCTCGACATTGGCGGCGGCGCCATCGGGTTCGTCTCGCCGCGGGCAGGGGCCCGATTCGAGCTGCGCCATTTCAAGACCCTGACGAACGATGCCCGGGCCGTGACGATTGGCGGCACCACGCGGCTGAGCTTCTGGCGCCTGACTGCCGGACTTGTGCTGAGATACTGAATTGACGAATTGACGAATTGACGAATGTACGGTTGGGGGATTGGATTGGAGAATTGGCGATGAATTGCTCGATTCCTGCGTTCGTAAAATTCGGCAATGGCATTGCACTACCGTCTGCCATGAGTTCAACCATGTCCAGATTCAGATACGTCCGAATCCTCACCGTCCTGACGCTTACGGTCGCGCTCGGCACCGCGTCGGCGCAGACCCATATCGTCGCGCCGCCGAACAAGTACAAGGTGTCCGACGACGTCAAGCTGGGACAGGACGCAGCGGCGCAGGTCCAGCGCGAGATGCCGATGCTGAACGACGGGTTGGTCGACGAGTACGTCTCCGGCATCGGCCAGCGCCTGGTCCGCGTCATCCCGGCGGAGTACCAGCATCCCGAGTTCCGCTACACGTTCCGGGTCGTGAACCAGAAGGAGATCAACGCGTTCGCTCTGCCGGGCGGACCGATGTTCCTCAACCGCGGCATGATCGAGGCGGCGCATGACGAAGGCGAGATCGCGGGCGTGATGGCGCACGAGATGAGCCACGTGATGCTGCGGCACGGCACCGCGCAGGCGACCAAGGGCGAGAAGTTCCAGATTGGCGCGATTGCCGGCCAGGTGCTCGGCGCGATCGTCGGCGGCACCGCGGGCAGCATCATCGCGAACGGATCGAACCTCGGTCTGAGCACCTACTTCCTGAAGTTCAGCCGCGAATACGAGAGCCAGGCCGACATCCTCGGCGTCCAGCTGATGGCGCGTGCCGGCTACAACCCGCAGAGCATGGCCAACATGTTCCGGACGCTCGCGTCGCAGGGCGGCGGGGGGCCCGAGTTCCTGAGCGATCACCCGAACCCGGGCAACCGCGAGCAGCGCATCCTCCAGGAAGCGAAGCTGCTCAACGCGACGGGCAATCCGTCCGGCAACACCGCGGACTTCCAGCGCGCGCAGGGGCGGTTGAAGGGGATGTCGCCCGCGCTGACGGCGAAGCAGATCGAGCAGCAGAATCAGCGTGGCGGCGTCGGCACCGCCGGACGCGCGGCGGTGAACGTGGAGCCGCCCTCGGGCAGCTTCCGCACCTATCAGCCGAACAACGCGCTCCGCGTGAGCGTGCCGGCGAACTGGAGTCCCGTCACGAGCGGCGGCAGCTCGGTGACCTACGCCCCGCAGGGCGCGTACTTCCAGGGCGACAACGGCGGCAGCGCGTTCACCCACGGCGTCGAAGTCGGCGTCGCGCAGGGAACCGGCAACCTGCAGAACGACACGAACTCGCTGCTCCGCAGCTTCGCGCAGGGCAATCCGCAGCTGCAGCAGTCGGGCAACGCGCGCAACGACAACGTCGGCGGCCGCAACGGCATAACCGTCCAGCTCGCGAACGTCTCCGAGGTCACCGGCCAGCCGGAGTACATCTCGCTGTCAACGACCGAGCTGCGCAACGGCGGCCTGCTCTACGTCATCGGCGTCGCGCCGCGCACCGAGGTGGGGACGTACGACAGCGCCTTCCGCAAAGTGCGCCAGAACATCCAGATCTCGGATCGCTAAGGCAACTCCCGACTCCCCAACGTCCAACTCCCAAGGAGCTCAACAGGGCGCCTTGGGAGTTCGTGTGTTGGGAGTTGGGAGTTCGTCTTGCAGCGCATTCCTGCGACAGGTCAGAGAGGACCTGAACAGGAGGAGTTGTCAATGCGATTTCTCATCGCGTCTCTCGTGGTCGTCACGGTGATATGTCTGGGACCGGCCGCCTGGCCGGTGCTGGCGTGGGCGCAGGGTCAGCCGGCGCAGGGTCAGCCCGCGCAAGGCAAGCTCGACGTAGACATCAACGTGGGCCACAGCGGCGGCAGCGGCGTCTGGTGGAACAATCCGATCTGGATCGCCATCGGCGTTCTCGCGCTCGTGCTGCTGGTCGTCATCATCGCGATGGCGGCGCGCGGCAGCGGGACCACCATAGTCAAGGAATAGCCCGAAAGTCTGAGGCTGCCGTCGGCTGGCGGGGAGGACATTTTGTCCTCTCCGCCGCGCCGGCCACGCCCACTTCCCTTCCGAATTCCGATAAGATCCCGCCATTCTCGACAGTCGAGCCTGGCACTGCAGTTGCCCTGTGCCGGCGGAGCCATCATGCCTGTGAAGTCGGCGATCGGAGGTCTTCTCGCGGGAGCGCTCGCCATCGCCTGCGCGTCGGGCTGCGCCGGCGGACGCTACGAGTCTGACTTCCCCGTCATCATCGTCAACCGGACGGCGAACACCATCCAGGCCCTCGCCAACGGCAACCCGGTTGGCAACGTCGCGCCGGGGCAATCGGGGAACTTCACGCTGAAGCTGCCGGAATCGAACGCGAACATCTACAGCAACGGCACCGCGCCCACGCCGCAGGCCGATGTCACCTTCACGGCAAGGGACGCCAGGACCGGCGCGCTGTCGTCGGAAAAGAGCATGACGATTTCGAAGGCCGCGCCGACCTACGTGGCGTTCGAAGCGACCGACTTCCCGAGCACGGGGCCGACCGTCGCGCGGTTCACGTTCTCGCCGACCAACCCGACGATCAACCAGGACGTCTCCTTCAACGGCTCCTCGTCCACCGTCAGCAACGGCACGTACGCCTGGGATTTTGGCGACGGGATGACGGGCACCGGCGTCACGACGACGCACCGGTATGTCAGGGCGGGGACGTTCACGATCACGCTGAGCGTGACCAGCGATACGAGGGCCACCTCCAGCTCCTCGCGCACGATCAACGTGTCAGCGACGCTTCCGCCGACGACGGCGAACTTCACCTTCTCGCCGACCAATCCGTCGATCAACCAGGATGTGATCTTCACGGCCGTTGCGATCACCGGCCCGGGCATTCCGGGCGGCGTTGCCGGCACCTTCACCTGGGACTTCGGCGATGGCGGCACCGCCACCGGCTCGCCGGTGACGCATCGCTACGCGCGTGGCGGTACCTACACCGTGTCGCTGCGCGTGACGACCGACGCGGGGCTTGCCGCCACCACCTCGCGGGCGATCACGATCTCGACGACGCTGCCGGGCGGCTCGGCGAACTTCACCTTCTCGCCGACGGATCCGCGCGTCGGCGACGACGTGTTCTTCAACGCCTCGTCTTCGAGCGTGACGGGTGGATCGTTCAGCTGGGACTTCGGCGACGGCACGGCGGGTTCGGGTGTGATGCCGGTCCACAGCTACGGGCGGGCGCGGACGTTCACGGTGACGCTGACGGTCGTCAGCTCCACAGGTCAGTCGGCGACAACGTCGAAGACGGTTACGGTCGCGGAGTAGGCTGCGCGCCGGTGGCGCGCAGCGCTCGCAGCCGTGCGGCGGCGGGCTGGAACGCGGGGTTGCCAGCCACCGCTTCGGTGTAATACCTCATCGCCTCGTCACGCTGTCCCGACGCCTCCTCGATCAGGCCCAGGTGATACGCAATCCGCCAGCGCGGCGCGCCGAGCGCCTCCGCGAGCGTGAGCTCGCTCCTCGCATCCGCGAGGTTGCCACTGACGTACAACGCCGCCGCATGCGTCTCGTGAAGGCCCGCGTGGTCGGGCGCGAGCCGCAGCTGGTCCGCGAGGAGGCGCAGCGCGAACGGCACGTTCCCTTCCTCGATGGCGAGCTGCCCGCGCAGCGCCGCCGCGTCGGGATAGCTCCGCGGCTGGGACAGGATCAGGTCGAGGAACTGCTGCGCATCGGCGGGGCGCTTGTCGTCGTACGCGATGACGGCGTTGGCCATCAGCGTCGGCGCGTGCGCCGGACAGACGACCGCAAGCCGCGCAATCTCCCGGCGCAGCCGTTCGCACTCCGACTCCCGCGCGCCGATGCCAGGGTCGCATCCCTTCGCCTGGAGCGCCTCGAGCGGCTGCAGCAGGTTGGCCAGCTGCACATCGGGGTTGTAGCACTGCTGCCGCGCAAGCGGCGGAGCGCTGGCGCATGCGCCGGCGAGCACGGCTGCAGCGAACGCGGCTGAGAGTCGCCGACGGTGAGGCATCATCAGCGGCCTGACGAGCGCAGCACGCTGTCGGCGACCTGCACCATCTGGTACAGCACCGGCGCGAGCGTCGAGACGAAGATGCCCGGCAGGAAGCAAATCACGAGCGGGAAGACCAGCTTGACCGGCAGCGCCTGCGCCTGCAGCAGCGCGTGCTCGCGCCGCCGCTGCCGCAGGTCCGTCGCCTGGTGCTGCAGCGTCTCGGCCATGCTGGCGCCGACCTGCTCGGCCTGGATGAGCGCGGAGGCGAAGCTTGTCAGCGAGGGGACGTCCACCCGCCGCGCCAGCTGACGCAGCGCCTGCGCGCGCGGGATCCCGGCGAGCACGTCGTGCTGGAAGTTGACGAACTCCGCGATCAGCGCGCGGTCGCTCCCCTGGGCGCGGACAATCCTCGTCAGCGCCGCGTCGAACCCAAGCCCGGCCTCCGCCATCGTGGCAAACAACTCGAGCGCGAGGGGCAGGTCCTGCTCCACGGCCTGTACCCGCGCACGGCGCGCGGTCCGGACGATCAGCGTCGGCACGCACGCCGAGAGCACCAGCAGAATCCAGGTCCCTCCCTGAAGCACGAGCGCCAGCATGTCGCCCGCGCTGCCCGGCACGGCCGCCACCATGTCGACGAGCGGCCGCAGCAGCACCAACCTGTAGACCTGGCTCACGATGACGCCCGCGATGGTGAAGCCCACCGTGGCGGCAACGAAGACCACTGATGCGTTCTGGTTGCGATACCCGGCGCGCGCCAGCCACTGCGCGACACCGCTTCCCGACCCGAGCGCCTCGAGCGCCGAGGCGGCAAGCTCGCTGTCCTCGCCGTACAGGCGCCGCAACGCACGCCGCCGGACGTTCCAGGCAGTCCCCATCACATAGAGCGCCGCGACGGCCGCGGCCACGATCGCGAGCCCGAGGAGGGTCAGCACCGCGTCGCCCTCAAAATGCGCTCCGGTTCAACTTGGACATCCACATCAAGCCAACGGCCTGGAGCACGATGACGGCCGCGACGAGCGACGTCCCGATGCTCGTGCCGATGAACGCCTCGAGCCTGTCCGGGTTGGTGCGCCACATCAGGAACCCGAGGACGTACGCCATCACGAGCACGACGGCGACCGACGCCTGCGCCTCGACGGCCTGGGCACGCACCCTGCGCGACAGCTCGATGCGATCGCGCACGGTCTGGCCGACGCTCGACAGCGTCGTCGCCAGGCTGCCGCCGACCTCCCAGTGCACGGCAAGCGAGGTCGCAAAGAGCCGGAACGTTTCGATGGGAACGTGCACCTGCAGCGCGCCCACCGCGCCCCGCGGATCGTCGCCGAGCCGAATGCGACCGGCGACCTCCTGGAAGTACGGGCGGAGCGGCGGCCCGACTTCCTCGAGCGCCGACTCGAACGCCGCCAGCAGGCTCGCGCCCGCGCGCAGCGAGCTCACCATCAGGTAGATCGCGGCGGCAAGCTGCGACTCGATCGCATCGGTCTTCTGTCCGCCGATGTGCTCCTCGACGAGATGCGCGAGCACGCCCACGAGAATGCCGCCGGCCACGGCAATCGCCAGCGGGATCCCGGCGACTGCCCACAGGAGCGCCCCGGCGACCAGGCCGGCGGCATACGCCGCAACCCGATGGCGAGGCGGGAACGCCTTGATCGTGCGGGCAGGACTCGCCGCATTCGTCTCGATCCCGGGCGCGTTCCCGATCATCCGTTCGACGCGCTCGATCGCAAATCGCCTCGTGCGCTGCTCGTACCAGACGAAGAAGGTTGCGGCGCCGACGCTCAGGACGATCAGCGGCAGGATCACGATTCCGACTCCCTCGTCCGCTGGAAGAGCGCCGCGGGAATCTGCACGCCTTCCTCGCGCAGCTCGTCGACCATTCGAGGCACGACACCGGTCGCGATGAACTCGCCGACGACGCGCCGCCCCTGCCGCCCGTGCCGCCGGAACAAGAACAGCTCCTGCATCATCGGCGTCGTGCCTTCGAGGCCCGTGATCTCCGCCACCGACTCGATCCGCCGGACACCGTCGTCGTACCGGCGCACCTGCACCAGCAGCTGAATGGCCGAGACGATCTGCTCGCGCACCGCGCGCGACGGCAGCTCCGTGCCCGCCATCAGGACCATCGTCTCGAGGCGCGCGAGCGCATCGCGCGGGGAGTTGGCGTGAATGGTCCCGATGCCGCCGTCGTGGCCGGTGTTGAGCGCCTGCAGCATGTCGAGCGCCTCGCCGCCGCGAACCTCGCCCACGATGATGCGGTCGGGGCGCATGCGGAGCGCGTTGATGAGCAGGTCGCGCGCCAGGATGCGCCCGCGGCCCTCGATGTTCACCGGCCGTGTTTCCATGCGGACCACGTGCTCCTGGTCCAGGCTCAACTCGGCGGTGTCCTCGATCGTGATGATGCGTTCGGTGTCGGGAATGGCCTCGGCGAGCACGCCGAGCAGCGTGGACTTGCCCGCGCCGGTGCCGCCCGAGATGAGGATGTTCCGCCGCGCGCGCACCGCAAAGACGAGGAACTCCAGGATCTCAGGCGAGAGCGTGCCGAGGTTCAGCAGATCGTCCCGACGGAGTCTCCTGCGGCCGAACCGGCGGATGGAGATCGTCGGGCCGTCGATGGTCACCGGCGGCAGCGTCGCGTTGACGCGGCTGCCGTCAGGCAGCCGGAGGTCCGCCATCGGCGACGAGGTATCGATGCGGCGGCCGACACGCGCCGCGATCCGCTCGATGACGCGCACGATGTGATCCGCGTCGCGGAAGCGGACGTCGGTCCGCTCGAGCCGGCCGAAGCGCTCGACGTAGACCTGATCGGGCGCGTTGACGAGGATGTCGCTGACCGCCGGATCGGCGAGCAGCGGGGCGAGCGGCCCCATGCCGATCGTTTCGTCGGTGAGCTCTTCCGCCAGCCGCACGCGCTCGGCCTCGTTGAGCGCGACGTCCTCCGACGCGAGCGCTCGCGCCGCGAAGTCCTGCACCGCCGCCGCGACGTCCGCCCCTTCGCTCTCCAGCAGCCCGCGCTCGCCGATCTCGTCGAGCAGCTTCTCCTGCAGCGCGGCCTTTACCGCCAGGTAGTCCGTCCGCGGAGACTTCGCGGCCTTCGCGGCAGGAGCCGCCGGGTCGGCCTCCTCGCCCGTCGCGCGGCCCGCGCGGGCGGCAACCGCCCGCAGCCGGGCGGAGGCGTCGGGCGACAGCCGCGACAACTGGCGGCGATTGATGGGGTTCATACGGTCTCCTTCCGCTCGCCGAATGTCGTCGCGTTGCGCTCGACCGGCGCCTGCAGCGGCGCCATCTCCTTGTCCCCGTCGACAGCCAGCACGTCGAGATCGCCGACCATCTTGTTCACGACGCGGCCGAATCGTTCCCATCGCCGCGACCGCAGGATGTGCGGCGTGCCCGTGTTCATCGACGTGAGCACGCGATGCTCGTACGGCACCACGTACTCGAGCGTGCGGTCCAGGCGATCCGCGATGTCGCCCGGCTTCAAGTCGCCGAGAAACGACTTGTAGTTGTAGTTGAGGACGAGCCGCTGGCGCGCCGCCGGCAGCCCGAGGCCGTCGAGCACGGGCAGCAGGCGCGCGGCGCCGGCAATGGCGGGCGCGGTCCCCTGCACGACGATGAGCGCGACGTCGGTGACGTCGAGAATGGTCATCAGGACGCTGTCCAGCATCGGAAAGGTGTCCACGATGACGTACTTGAACGACCGGCGCGCCATGTTGATGATGCGCGCAATCGCGTCGTCATCGACCTCGGCCCCCTCGAGCGCGTCGATCGGCGCCGCCAGCAGCCGCAGCCCGGTCCCGTGCCGCAGCGTCAGGTGCCGCAGCAGCGTCTTGTCCAGGCGATCGCGTTCCCGGACCGCGTCGACGATGCTCGACGTCGGCTTGAGGTCCAGCAGCATCGCGCACGTGCCGACCTGCAGCGAGGCGTCGATCAGCAGCACCTCGTCGGGGTGGCGGAGCGCCAGCCCGCACGCGACGTTCACCGAGAGCGTCGACTTCCCCACCCCGCCCTTGTTGCTGAGAAACGCCGCGACGCGTCCCTGCGCCGCGCGAGCCGCGGCCGTGGAGCGCGCGAAGAGGCGATCGAGCACCGCGCGCAGCTCCGTTGCCGAGATCGGCCGCCTGAGGAAGTCGCGCAGCTGCGCCCGCAGCAGTTCGATGATCGTGGCGCCCTCGGACTGTCCCTGCTCGAGGCGATCGGGCTTGAACGCACCGACGATGGGAACGTCGGGATCGAGGTCCTGGAGGTCCTTCGCGAGGGCCGCGACCTCGCTCACGTCGCGGTCGATCTCGATCACCACGAGGTTGGGCTGCCGGCGCGTCGCCACCTCGACAGCCTCCCGGTAGTTGTCCACGAAGTAGGTGACGCCCCGGCGATCAGGGACGCGCGAGAGCGCGCCGCGGAACTCCTCGTCGAGCGATCCGTCCGCGCCGACGATCAGGACGCGGAGGCTCTTGTCGGCGTCGCTTGGTCCCGCGGGCATCATGTGGATCGTTCACCGGGCCAGGACCGGCACGAGCACCGGCCCATAGTTGACGGCGCCGTTGCGCCCGAGGTTCTTGTCCATCACTTCCGCGAGAAGCGCGGCCGGCATGCCGGCGAAACCGGCTGGAAGCATGGCCGTTGCGTTGGAAGGCGCGACGGTCGAAGGCCTGCGCGTGATCGTGATCGTGGACGATGCGAGTGGGCACGCGCGCGCCCAGGTGACCAGCGCAAACCCTATGATCCGGTCTGGCCCGGTCGACATCCGTGACGAAATTGGTGAATAGCTCAACAGCGGGGTTTGCAACTGACACGGTGGCGGAGGGACGGGCGGCACCAGCTGTCCCACGGTACGTGGAGCCGCCGCACTTGGCACGAGTCTGCCGCACGGCACCATGATCCCGGGTCGTGTCATCACGCCCGTGGTTGGGTTGCCGGACAAGGTGAAGGGGACGCCAGTGACATTACCCAGGCAGGAGTCCGCAATGACGAACGGCGTGATCGGCATCTGCCTTGGCTGCGGCACCCCGAGGTGGAGAGCCGGACGTGTCTCCGCAATCGCCGTTGCGCGCACCGTGAGGCCGTCGCGACGAACCGAGTACGTCGCCGCCGGATCGTCACCACGGATCGTCGTCGCCTTGCCAAA
>Ga0070698_100001230_pt1 | contig 28483 bp, 17 predicted proteins | sample KBSK1502metaG_FD_65477 | JGI IMG/M metagenome (GOLD analysis project Ga0070698, IMG submission 65477) | Corn, switchgrass and miscanthus rhizosphere microbial communities from Kellogg Biological Station, Michigan, USA - KBS K1-50-2 metaG | ecosystem: Host-associated > Plants > Roots >...
ACGCTTCATGACAAGCCGCTCTATTTTGAGAAGGAAGGCGACGCCTTGTCGATTGAGGTGGCCATTCAATACAACGATGGCTATGACGAGAAGGTCTATTCGTTCGCAAACAACATCAACACGGTTGACGGCGGAACTCACCTTTCAGGTTTTCGCTCTGCTTTTACGAGAACCATTAATGCATACGCGCAGTCGTCCGGCCTGGCCAAGAACTTCAAAGGATCGCTCAGCGGCGACGACGTGCGTGAAGGCCTGGTAGCGGTAATTTCCGTTAAGTTGCCCCAGCCTCAGTTTGAAGGCCAGACGAAAGGGAAGCTCAATTCCGACGTCAAAGGCGCGGTTGAGTCGTTCCTGAACGAGCGTTTGACTGAATATCTTGAACAGAACCCGACGGTCGCGCGGAAGATAGTGGGCAAGTCAGTCGATGCCGCACGCGCGCGTGAAGCGGCGCGAAAAGCGCGGGAGATAGTTCGCAAAGGCGCCCTTAGCGGATCGATGTTACCGGGGAAACTCGCCGACTGTCAGGAAAAAGATCCCGCTCTTTCGGAGATTTACATTGTTGAGGGCGACTCGGCCGGTGGGTCGGCGAAGCAGGGCCGCGATCGCAAGAACCAGGCGATACTCCCTCTCAAGGGTAAGATTCTCAACGTCGAAAAAGCGCGCTTTGACAAGATGCTTGGGCATAGCGAGATCAAGTCGCTGATCACCGCCCTCGGGACCGGTATAGGCAAAGAAGATTTCGACGCCACCAAGCTCCGTTATCACAAGATAATCCTGATGACCGACGCTGATGTCGACGGTTCCCACATCAGAACGTTGTTGCTCACCTTCTTCTACCGGCAGATGGCCGAACTGGTTGAGCGCGGCTACGTGTACATTGCACAGCCGCCATTGTTTAAGGTTAAGCGTGGCAAGAAAGAAGAGTACATAAAAGACGAAAGCCTGATGGTTCGCTACCTGATGCGCATGGCGACCGCCGACATGACCGTAAAGTCAGTAGGAGCGAACCAGGACATAGAAGGCAAGGAGTTAGCGGAGTCGTTGGAAAGTCTGGTGGACCTCAAGCACTACTGCGAGCGCGCAGCGCGCCGGCTCGGCGGCGATGCGCATCTGCTCGACACCCTGTTGATGGCATTCGCCGGGAAGAAAGGAGTGCTGCGCAAACAAGGCACGTCTGTGCGCAACGTTTTTCAGAGTCGCGATTTGATGGCGAAGGTCGAGGGCGTGCTTGATAAGGCCGGGTTTAAGACAGAACTCTCGACCGATGAAGAGCACGATTTGTGTGCAATTGAAACCATAACTACTTCAGGTTCGACTGCCGTAATCGACTGGAACTTCGCCAGCTTTGTAGAGTTTCAAAAGGCCATCGAGCTTTACATGAGCCTTGAAGACAAGCTCGCCCCGCCCTTCATCACCGGTACGAATGGTACCAGCGAAGAAATTCCGACGCGTGAGGCGCTGCTCGAAAAGGTATTGGCCGCGGCCAAGAAAGATCTTTCGATTCAGCGATACAAAGGCCTTGGCGAGATGAATCCCGAACAGCTCTGGGAAACAACCATGAACCCGGAGAAGCGCACGTTGTTACAGGTAAGAATTGACGACGCGGTTGAGACGGACGAGATCTTTACTGTGTTGATGGGCGACGCCGTGGAACCTCGCCGCAAATTCATCGAGGACAACGCTCTCGACGTCAGAAACCTGGACGTTTAAGACTAAAGATCAACCGCCAAGGCGCGAAGATCGCCAGGGAATAAGAGCTTTAGCCAGTTTAGGTCTTTCCTATCCTCTGCGATCTTATTTCTTTTGTTCTACTGCTCCCGAAAGCGGTCTACGCGAAAGCGTGAAAGCTGCACCGGTTGTCCCGGAGGAATGCCGGCCTTGCGCGACGCGATCTCCACTTGCTGGCCGGCAGTGTCCACTCCAGTGATGTCTGGCAACAACAAGCCGCGCAACTTTCCTGACTCGTCCTCAACAATAACGCCATAGACCTTCGGATCCAGATCCGCAAACGTAGCCGGTTCTGGCGGCGCCAGGATATCTACGGAATAGCGCAGGGCCCGGAGTTCGCTTTCAGAGACCGGGTCAAATCGAGGATCGCGGCTGGCAGCGTTAATAGCGTTGGCTATCAGTTCTTCCGCCAGGTTCTGTTTAGTTGGTTCAATCGTTCCGATGCACCCGCGCAGATCGCCCGTTTGAGTTTTTATTGAAACAAAGCAAGCGGCACGTGCCGAGAGAAGGGCAGACGCTTCCTCGGGTACAGGGATCTGTTTTCCGTTACGCACAAAAGTCTCTACCGCAAGCCGAGCAAGCGCCGGCAATTCAGTAGCTCGTTCAAGCTCATGCGCAGAACGAGCGGCCGACCTGGCGTTGGTCAATTGCGCTACCAGGTAACCGACACCGAATGGTGCCTCATAGTTCAGCACTTCGCAGGCGGGCTGCAGTTCCCGAGTAGCACCCAGGGCGACAAGCATTGAGCGGTAACCACACTCGCCGGCGGTCCGTCTCAGGTCGTGATCAATTTCGATGATTCGATTCGGTGAGTTGTCGTGAATCGCGTCTACCACTTCGTCATCAAAACGGTAAGCAGCGGGATTGTAGCCGGCCGGGGCGTCAGGTTTCAGGCGATGGCTCAGGTCACCACTGGCGACAAACGCGACCGGTCGCCCGACGGTATCGGCTGCCGACCTGATGCAGCGGCCAAACTTCAAGTGGTCTTCATTGGAAAGAAAACTGTATCCGAGAACTACCACCCGTCCACTCCAACCATTTCGGTCGAGGAAATAGAGTGGCACGGCACTGCCATGGTCCAGGGGATAGTTTTCGAGGTTCATGACCTCGTAGTTTTCTTCGGCAGCAGTTCCGGTTATCGCTTTGAGGACGCCTTCATCAGAGAGAAACTCAACCCGAGCATTCGGCGCGCGAAAGTTTGCAAAGTCGCCGGACAGTTTAGGGGAGTGATAGGCAACGAAGGCGCTGGCATCGAGCGGAGCATGAGGTGAAATGAGCACCACAGTTTCCGCGCCGCTCTCGATAATACGCCGCGTGAGTTCGGCCATCGCGTCTATTGAGCCGCGCACTTCACCGCTGGCCGCACCACCCACTTCAGGAACCATTATCGGTGGATGGGGAGCAATGCCACTGAAAACTATGGCGCTATCTAATCCTTGGGCGCTGGCCAAATATCCCTCCAGCAGCAACAAAAACCAACTCGGGAGTGCTGGTCGAGAATTGGATCACCTGAAACGCTGAAACTCGCTCGTCCAACGTTTCGGTCCACAAATCTTACTGACAGGGAACACCCGAATTTTATCACAACAATTGCTCTGGTAATGAGAAGACCACTATCATCAACTAAAGCGTCTGAGGAACGGACAAGGAGTTTAGAGTTCAACCTTTAGGTTGTGGGGGTTGGGTGACGCGTGATTTTAGTCTGGTTCTGGTTTTCGACGCGTAGCGTCGGCATGAGTTTAGCCCGGCGTTTTAACGCCGGGGCGGGCAGATAATCAATTGTGGTCGGCGTCGCTTAGCGACGATTGAATCTGGTGTTCACCCGTCGCTACGCGACGGAGGCAACGAGCGCCCGGGTCCCGGCGTTGAAACGCCGGGCTAAACTCATACCGACGCTACGCGTCGAAGGCATCAACAAATCAAACTGACCCAGCACTTGTTTTTGAACTGGCAACAAGCTAAAGCTTGAACTCTGAACTACAAAATTGGTGATGAAACTCGATCAGTTTGAGGTCTTAATAGTTGGCGCTGGACCTGCCGGTTCGTTCGCGGCCGAACGGCTGGCACAAGGCGGTGCGCGCGTCGCACTGTTTGACGGCCGGCCGGAGGGCGAGCCAAAGGCTTGCGGCGGTGGCGTTACGGCAAAAGCGCTGAAGGCCTGGCCGCATTTGTTAGGTGCTGTCGGTCGCACGGTAGACGAACTGGAAATGTACTCGCCGTCCGGAAAGCATCTGCACATGAAACTCGATGAGCCGTTCGCTATCTATTCGCGCGTGGCTTTTGATTCCTACTTGCGCGAACGCGCGCGGCTAGCCGGCGCCGAAGTTGTGTTTACAAAAATTACGTCACGAGGAATAAAGAGAACAGCCAACGGTTGGACACTCCGCGACCGGAATGGCGCCGAGTGGTCGGGAAAAATGTTAGTCGGAGCTGACGGCGCCAACAGCGCCATCGCCAAAAAACTCGCCGGGCCATTGCACGCTTCCGACATGGAGGTTGCCTTCGGTTATCGCGCGCCACTACCTAAAAAAGGGGAGGCTCCCACCGTGATTGCGTTCTTGCCCGGTTGGGTTGGTTACGCCTGGGCATTTCCTCGTTTGGATCATATCTCGTTTGGCATTGCCACTACGCAGGACGCCTTTGAACACAAAGCGCTTGACCTGCTGTTGTGGCAATTTATGTTTGGCTACTACCGCCAACGCGAGGGAAGCCGGACAAACATCTGGAAGTCCTCACAAAACCCTGCCGATGTCTCTCTTGAGAAGGAGTTGCGGGCGACTGCCGAGCGTTACGCTGCGCGTATCCCAGGGCTTGCGGATCAGACCTGGGACAACCGGCGCGCATGCGGCGAGGGCTGGGCGCTGCTGGGCGACGCTGCGGGTTTTGCCGACCCCGTAACCGGAGAAGGGATCTACTACGCGCTCCGTTCGGCAGAACTTTTCGCAGACGCTTTTATTGAAGGCCGGCCGGACGAATACGAACAGCGCTGGCGCGACGACTTCGGCGGTGAACTGCGCCGAGCTTCACAAATGCGCCGGCGCTTTTACGGAAACTTCTGGGGTGCGCCTTTTACCGAGAGAATGATTGCGTTTGCTCGCGGGCATAGTGGGATCAAAAAGGTGTTGGGCGATCTGGTTGCCGGTGAACAGGGTTACGTGGGGCTGAAGAAGAAGCTAGCGCGCAGTGCCTTGCGGTCAACTCGATCTTGAGGATTGAATTTCGTTTGTGTCTACCAAGCAGCGGGGGCAAGCCCGCCTTCCTCACCTGCGAATTGTTCAAGCTTGTCGCCAACTGTGAACTAGCACAGATTCGCAGGTCAGGAAGGGGGCTTGCCCCCCGCTGCTTTTTACTAAGGCGCCAGCCGAACAATAGACCAACTTCCATCAGCCTGCCGATCGTAAGCAATGCGATCGTGCAGCCGGCCCGGTCGACCTTTCCAAAACTCAATTCGTTCAGCGTGCAAGCGGTAGCCGCCCCAATGCTCTGGGCGTTCGACTTCGCGCCCTTCGTAAAGCTTCTCGATCTCATCAAAGTTCTGTTGCAGCGCATCTCTCGAAGCAATCACCTCGCTTTGCGGCGAAGCCAGCGCGCCAATCTGACTGTCGCGCGGACGGGTTTTGAAATAGGCGTCAGACTCGGCTGCTGAAACTCTTTCCGCCTTGCCTTCGACACGCACCTGTCGCTCGAGTTGCGGCCAGTAAAAAACCAGCGCGGCTTGCGGGTTGGAATCCAGTTCGCGCGCTTTCATGCTGTTGTAGTTGGTGAAGAAAACGAAACCGTGCGCGTCTGCCTGTTTCAGCAGCACCAGGCGGGCCGATGGCTTGCCGTCTGGCGTTGAGGTTGCCAACGTCATCGCCTCAGCCAACGGAATACCGGTTTGTCGTGCCTCGTCCAGCCAACGCTGAAAGAGCGGCAACGGATCGCGATCGACAGTCTGCTCGTCGATCGAATTTGCATTGTACTGATGTGGCAATTCGTTCATCGTTTATTCGCTAGCGAGTTTTGTATACGGAGCCAGGCGACTGCGCAGTTCACTGGGAATTGGCACGGTTTCAAAGGTATCGCGTCTCACGGAGGCAAGTACGAAATGAGCATGCGCGATTGGCAGTTCGTCACCCTTGCGTCTGACTTCGAAATCCAGGCGCATCGACTTGTTGCCGAAGCGGCCGACATAAACAGACACTTCCAACAAATCATCGAGTCGGGCCGTATGATGGAAATCGCATTCCAGGTGGACCCGGGGCAGCCAGACGTCGAGTTCTTCAAACATCACTGGATACGGCAAGTCTACAGCGCGAAATAATTCCGTCTCCGCAATTTCAAAAAAACGGATATAGGCTCCGTAGAAAATTATCCCCGCGGCGTCGACATCGCCCCAGCGGACTCGATCTTCGATGGTGTATTTTTGATATTCGGACAAGGGTTTTTGACTAACAGATAACCGGGAATGGCGAATAAGTTTTCGCTCCAGAGGAGCGAGATGTTTATAGGCACGAGCGCCTACTCAATGATGTCGCTCTGTTATAAGCCACACTAGTTAGCTGAGTATTTGCCCGGGTAACGTCGATTGCGCTCCTACGGAGCTTGAAGAGTAAAAAAAGGACGATCAGGCTATAAACATCTCGCCCCTCTGGGGCGAACCTTTCTCTAAATCCTTCCAAAATCTGATCCCTTAGTTCTACGTCTGATCCGCGTTCACTGGATAAACTCTTGGCTAAATATTTCTTCGGCTTGACCTCGACTAGCCATCCTCGACAGCTCAGCCACTGCGGAAATGAATTCGCCAAGTTCGACCGGCTTAGACAAGTAACGTTGGTAGCCGGCTGCAAGTGCACGCTCTTTGTCCTCTTGTTTGGCGTAGGCAGTGATCGCTATGGCCGGAATTTCCGGCACTATGTTCAGAGCCAACACCCTTTCGATTAGGCGGTATCCGTCTTCAACGGGCATGGCGATGTCTGAAATCAGCACGTCAGGCCTGAGGCTCTTGATAAACTCAAAGGCGGCGGCCGCTGACGACACTGCTGTAACCTTCGCGCTTCGTTGTGTCAGCGCCGCGCTCAGCAAATCCAAAGTGTCCTGATCATCATCCACCAGTAACACGTGCAGGCCCGACAGTCTCCCGAGGCTCGCGGCTTCTTCTTCGATTTTCGCAGCCGGAGCGATATCCGCAGTTTCCGGGATAGAACCAACCAAAGGCAGCTTGACGGTAAACAGGGCGCCCTTGCCGTTGCCGGCGCTGCTGGCTGAAACCGAGCCACCATGGATCTCTACGAGATGTCGTGCAATAGCCAATCCCAGTCCCAATCCCCCGTGCTGCCTCGTTGAGGTGCTGTCAGCCTGGCGGAACCGGTCAAACACGTAAGGCAGAAAATCCGGACTGATACCCAGGCCGGTGTCGCCGACCGTAATTTCGACTTCGGAATTCTCATGTCTCAGCCGGACAAATACTTTGCCACCCGCGGGCGTGAACTTCACTGCGTTTGAAAGCAAATTCCAGAAGACCTGCTGCAACCGGTTTGAGTCGCCGGGTACGGCGGCTGGTTCAGGTTCCAAATCCACTTCAACCTGAATTCCTTTCGCCTCAGCGGTAGGTCGCACCACATTTATCGCCGCTTCCAATACCGGTGCGATTTCAATTGGATGCAGCTCCAGATACAACTTGCCGGTGATGATCCTTGAAACATCAAGGATGTCGTCAATGATCTGAGCCTGAGACCGGGCGTTGCGACTGATCGTTTCTATGGCACGTTCGGCCATGTCGGTTGTGAGCGTGCCAGACTCGAGCATCCGCGACCAACCAAGAATTGCTGTCAGCGGCGTCCGCAGTTCATGAGAAACTGTTGCCAGAAATTCATCTTTGAGACGATTCGACTCCTCGGCATTGGCTCTGGCGCTACTCTCTCGCTCGAGCAGGCGCACGTTCTCAATCGCAACGGCCGTTAAGTTGGCAGCCATGCGTATGGCAGTGCCGTGCTCGGGGTTGTAAGCGGTCTTTTGATAGGTTTGCACTTCAATGGTGCCAATGATCCGGCCCATCACCGCCATTGGTGCTGCCAGTGATGACTGCGGCCTGAGCCCGTTGTCAGGGCCGACCAGAACCGCCGGGTGGCCAAGCGTCTCAGTTTGATAATCGTTTGTGATAATCACCTGATTGGTTCTGACCGCACGGCTGTTTGGTCCGGTGAAATTCACCGGCATCGGCGGCAACTCGGAGGTGTCGATCTCTTTGCCGTCACCCCAACCGTAACAAGCGGTACGCACGTCACGAATTGGATCGTAGAGCGACACAAACAACCCATCGCAGGGAACTGACAAAAGGGCAAAGTCTTTTAGTCCCCAAAAGATCGCTTTGAGATCCCTCGCAGTCCCCAGGATTTGCGCCAGCTTCGCAACCTTTTCCAGCAAACGTTCATATTCGTCCAGGGCGCGTTGATCCGCCTGGCGCAAAGCCTCTTCGGCATGGCGCCGGCTCGTGATGTCGCGAGCAATTCCCTGAACTCCGATCGGCTTTCCGTCTCGATAGACAAGCTTGCTACTTATCTCGAATGTCAGAATGCGACCATCTACCGAGCGCAAATCCATTTCGTAGTTCGTGCGCTCCTCGCCCTCTAATTTGCGCGTCAGCATCGCGCGATTCGCTTCAACGGATTCCGGTGTAAGCAGGTCGGTCAGGTTTCGATTGATCAATTGCTTGCGTGAATAACCCGTGATCGTCTCTGCGGCTTTGTTGACTGAAGTAAGGTTGCCCTCGAGATCAAGTGTGTAAACAACATCGTTCGCATTTTCAACCAGGTCGCGATAACGTTCTTCACTTTCCCTTAGCGCTTCTTCCGCTCGCTCGCGATCGGTGAGCGTCCGCCGCACCTTTGCTTCAGAGACCCGCAACTCCGAGGCCGATAGTTCTGCCTGAGAACGGGCGTTGACTTGCAAATAAGTGAGCACAAAAAGTACGACGGTCATCAGCAGGCCGCCGAGCGCGGTGTAGTAAAGAGTGGTTCTGTTTGCCGCTGAGCCAAACTCCGGACGCGATGCAAAGCCGATGCTCCAGCTTCTCCCGGCTACTTCTACGCTGGTAGTGCTGGTGAATCGTGTTGGCGTGATAGTGCCGGCGCCTGCCGACTCTGACGCGGTATCCGCGAGCAAATTTTCACTCGAGGGCTGCGGCCCGTCGTAAAGTTGCAAATCAATATCGCTGGTGCGCTTGATTGCCAGAACAGATTTCAAAAAGTCCGAAGCTCGAAACTGGCTGTAGACAAAACCAGAGAGCGTAGACCGGCGTTCGTCAACAGTCGTGGGCGTGCGGTCATTCTCGTAAATCGGAACGTAAATTAGAAAACCGGCGTCTTTGTTGGCGTTGGGCAGCAGCACTTTAGCTGAGGCCGTAGGCAGGCCCGAATCGCGCGCGCTTTCCATTGCCGCACTGCAAATCGGATCCGTGTGCAAAACGAAGCTATTATCTGCCGTGTCATCCCGGTTAAGCGGCTCATAGTTGAAGGCGAGCGCATACGCGTCCTGATCCTGTTCCGGCCAGACATGAAGGGCCTTCATTGAATGCGGTTGTGAAGTGCCGCCGAAGGAAGCGTTGCCATCCCGCTTCACACGCGTCAAAAACCCAAGTCCCTGCGACCCGGGATACTGATCGGCCAACTCCAATCGTTCTACGAATTTTTGAAACTGGGTGGGGTTGATCGAAGGACTTACGGCAAACAAACCAGTCGCAGCACGCAGCACTTCAACGTAGAGACGCGGCCTGCCTCTGACGTAGGTAGTTAACTCTCTGGTGGACGTATTGAAACGTTCGAGATCCTTTGCTTCCGCAGTGCGCCAGACGTAATAAGAAAAGAATGCGGTGCTCAACAGGCCGACGACCAATACAAAGTAAGGGACAAAGTATCGCCGGGGCTGGAGCCCGCCACGCTTTGATGCGTCCAATTCCATCTGTTAGTTGTAAAGAAAGGCTAAGTACGGTGCAGCGCCCGTCGAGTGGTATTACTCATCTTATGCAAAGCTGCATCAGAATCAAAAGTTAATCCTACTTGACCCGGCTGGTTCGACGACGAAGAAAATCCATCAATACAAACTGCGAAAGGTTGTCGGGGTTTGCGAAATAGGCCTTGCCATTGGTCATCGCGCACATCTGTTTCACAAACTCCACTAGATAATAATCGCTAGCCAGCATGAACGTATTGATCATTATACCGGCTTTGCGGCAGCCCTGGACCTCCTTAAACGTAGCTTCCATCACAAACGGGTCGCCGCCCATCGAGTTCTTATAGATTCGGCGTGCCGGACCGGCATTAGGACCCGCATTCCTGCCCGACCTTTCACGTCCAGAAGCTCTTGATCCCGAATGGACACCCGCGAATGCCTGTCCTACTCCCTCAACGAAGCAGGCGGTCGGCTTGCCGTCAGTGACCATCACGATTTGCTTCATCTCTTTGCCTTGCGACTGCAGGATACGGCGCGCCAGTCGCAGTCCCTCGGCAGTATTGGTGTGATAAGGACCGACCTGCGTAGTTGCAAGTTTTGCCAGGGGCAGCTCTTCCGCGCTGTCATGGAAGAGCACGATTCGAAGCGAGTCTCCCGGATACTGCGTGCGGATCAGGTGAGCCAACGCCAGCGCAACTTTCTTCGCCGGCGTAAAACGATCTTCACCATAGAGAATCATCGAGTGTGAGCAGTCAAGCATTACTACCGTCGCGCACGACGATTGGTAGTCACACTGATGAACGTGCAGGTCGCTGTATTCGAGGTTGAGTGGGACCGTCAGGCCTTCTCGCTGGATAGCCGACAAGAGGGTCGTGTTCACATCCAGATTGATGGTGTCGCCAAACTCGTAGGGCTTGCTCGCCGCCGCCGCTTCCACGCCGGTGGAAAGATGTGGCGTATCGTGGCGTCCCATTGAACTCTTGCCCAAACTGCCGAGCAGATTCCTGAGCGTCTTGTAGCCGAGGAAGTCGAGACCCTTTTCGGTTACTTCAAACTTCACGTTGCGCGGCAAAGGCTCTGACACTTCCGGTTGACCCATGCCCGGTTGCCCGCGTTGCTGCCGCTCGGGTTCTTCGCTGAGTTTTAGATAACCTTCCTCCACCAGCCGCTCGATCAGCTGATTGAGCATCTCTTCAAGCAGCGAGCCCTTAAACTTACCTTCGTTGTCGGCCAGCATCTCTTGAATCTGACGCTTTTCAAGCAGGCCTTGATCCATCAACGCCTGAAGCAGTGCGCGCCGGAGCGCGTCGAGCGAAGTGTCTTGCGGCCGGCGTTCACGGGTCCAGTAGTAATCTTCGTCATAACCAGATCCGAGCAGGGAATCAGACAGACTCTCCATCAAGTCGCCGAGGTTAAGCGACGAGATGTCGAGGCCTTTGAACTTGGAGTATCGTGTGAACTTCATGAATAGCAAACAGCAAACAGTAGACAGCAAACAGCAATCATCAAACGTTAGTCGTCAACCATTACCCTTTACCCTTTCACCTTGACCCCTATCTAACTGTATTTCCCTGTCTCCGTCAGATCGTCGTAGATCATTCCGCGGCGATCTTTTTTCGCTTTAGTTACCGCGGTGTAGCCGCCTTCTTCATTGCGGCTGATCTTGTTCTGGGCGTAGAGACCTTCCAACACAAACTCGCAGGCTGACACCAGCTGCGCCGTTTCAGATGCCTTGAACTCGAACGGAATAACTGACGCGTCGATCAGTTCAGGAACAGCGTCGAGTAGGGTTCTGCATTCCTGAGCCGAGGCAGTGTCTGCCAGTCGGAGATTGTTACCCTGTTCAAACCACTGCACGGTCTGCGCGAAATCGATGCCCACGAAATAGCCTTCAAATATTTCGCCGGCTGCGCGCTTGATCAAGTCTTTGGCGATGCGGCTGGCGCCAATCTGCTCGCCTTCGTATTCGAGTTCCATCTTGCCGGTCATTGAAGGAATCGCGGCATAGATGTCGGAGATGCGAGGCACAATTTGCTGTTCATCGGTTAGCAGCGCGCGCCGTTCGGCATTAGAAAGCAGCGACTCAATCACGGTAATAGGCATTCGCTGTGAAACTCCGGAATGCTTGTCAACTCGACTATCGTCACGCGCCTCAAACGCTATTTGTTCGACAAGCTCGCGAATAAACTCCGGAATATTCAACGGCAATGTTGAGCCGTCTGCGTCCTCGAGCCCGGCGCGACTAACCCAGGCTTCCTGGCGAGTGATCTCCACCGCGGTCTGCAGCTCCGCCGGATAGTGCGTCATGATTTCAGTGCCAATGCGATCTTTGAGCGGCGTGATGATCTTTCCCCGGGCCGTGTAGTCTTCGGGGTTTGCAGAAAAAATGAGCATCACGTCAAGCGGCAGGCGCACTGGATAGCCCTTAATCTGCACGTCGCCTTCCTGCATGATGTTGAAGAGTCCAACCTGAATCTTGCCGGCGAGATCCGGCAGCTCGTTGATGGCGAAGATGCCGCGGTTGGCGCGCGGCAGCAATCCATAATGAATCGTCAGCTCGTCGCTCAACAGATGTCCGCCCTTGGCGGCTTTAATGGGATCGACGTCGCCGATGATGTCGGCGATCGTGACGTCTGGCGTGGCAAGTTTCTCTACAAAGCGTGAATCACGGCCGACCCAATCGATGTGAGTTGAGTCGCCATGAACCGCGAGCGTCTGCCGGCCGTAGGCTGAGATAGGGTGAAATGGATCGTCGTTAACTTCAGATCCAGCGACGATCGGTATTTCATCGTTCAGTAGCTCGGTGAGCTGACGAATGATCCGGCTCTTGGCCTGACCTCTCAGGCCGAGCAGGATAACGTTATGCCGGGCAAGAATGGCGTTGACGAGTTGCGGGATAACAGTTTCGTCATAGCCGACGATGCCGCGGAAAAGTTTTTCGCCGGCGCGCAGCTTCTTGATGAGGTTCGCGCGTAGCTCATCTTTAACCGAGACGCTCTGGTAACCACTCTGTTTAAGTTCACCGAAAGTTCGGGCCGGTTCAAGGATTGTTTTTGGACTACTCATAGAAAGCCCTGCGACCTATTTGGAATTTGAAACGGGGGAGAGAATATCTTACGCGAGTGGGCGGCGAAGAGGTAGTGGGAAAGATTTAGGGTGGTGGGGCACGTGGAAAGAAGGCAATACAGAACCGAGCGCGGTAGCGCCGGATGCTAGCGTCCTGATAAAATTCAAATCGGAACATTCCAATTCCTATTTAGGCCCCATCATACCTCCCGGAGAATCTCAACGATGCTTCGAAGACAAACGCGGCTGATTTCGCTGACTCTCACAAGTTTGTTTTTAATGAATAGTTCTGCGGTTTACCAAACGAGCGATGCCGCAAGCACACCCCAGGCTGCGACCACGATTGAAGAGGTTACGAAGGCTGCTAACCGGGCCGTAGTAGAGGGCAATTGGGTAACTGCTGAATCTGGTTTCAGGGAAGCGGTGAGACTAGCGCCAACTCAGGGACTTTGGCGTATTCAATTGGTTCTTGCTTTGGGCCAACAAAAGAAATGGAAGGCTGCGCTTAGGGAAATGGCTCCGCTCGTAAGAAATGGAGCGGTTGATTGGATCCTTAGCCTCAATGAAGAACTACCAGATGGCAAGGTAGCCTTCGTTAACACCGCACTTTTTGGTAACGAGCAGCGGGGCATTACGCGTTATGTTTCGGCAGTGAAGGAAAAGAAACCAGTAGATGTGATTTCACGCGACATCACCGAAAAGCTGGAGACCTTTGCGAAGCAGCAGAAGCTGGCGCTCGTTTACGACATCAGCAAGTTTAAGAAATTACCTTTTGAGAGTGGCAAGACTGACGAGGTGACATCGGATTTTATTGCTTATTACAACAGCAGTGATTTTTCACCGGCGCAATTCGGGACTCTTTATTTGTATCGAGGACGAGATACACAAGACTATGGCAATACGTACTACTTGCTGCATCCGGCGCTCGTCTATCTTGACGGGAAAGAACTTGTATCAATGCCAGAGCGTAGCTCGATCGGATTTAAGCTGCCGGCTGGTCAATATTTGCTGCAGCTGCCATGGAAGAATCGCACTCAAGTTCTGGATGTTTCGCCGGGCTGGACTTACTACTTCCGCATCAGACTGGGCGTTGCACCGTATTATTATGAAAGTTTTGAGGATACGGATGAAAAGACCGCCCTAGAAACGATACGGACCACCTCTACACTCAAGGACAAGGAAATCAAACTAAGGACGTTTGAGGTTATTAAGACAAATCCGGCATCCAACTAATTTAGCCGGAGTTTCCTGGACTGCGAAGAACTCCCTTCAAGCTGAACCGGGTTCTGATTCTAAGCGGGAACAACCTGATCCGACCCGATCTTTTGCACCAGCCCATCTGCTTCAAGCTTCTCCAGGTGTGCCAGCACCGCACGTTCTGCCATCGCGTGCGCCTTCGGAGAAACGTCGGTGTAGACCTGCGCCACGATATCTCTAGGTGTAGCGGCGTGATGACGAACGGCTTCAAGAATCTTCTGTTCACGATCCAGGCGGTGTGAAATGTACTCGTCAATCTTCCGGTAAGGATTTGCGATGGCCGGGCCGTGTCCGCCAAAGATGACGGAGAGATTTGGTAGCGCGCGCATGCGTTCCAGCGATTTAAGATAGTCGCGCATATTTCCTTCAGGCGGATCGATTAATACTGACCCGAGACCGACGATGTTGTCGCCGGATAGAAGCGTGCCGGTTCGTTCATCATAGAGGCATAGGTGACCGCGCGCATGCCCGGGCGTGTGCATCACGCGCAAAGAAATAGGTGGGTCACCTTCTAATACCAACACGTCTTCGTCATCGAGCATGTGATCAACTTGAATGTCCCGAAGCGCTGTGGCTGTCAGTTGGTGTGCCCAGACGTTGATATCGTTCCGAACATCGCCAAGGTGCTCGCGGAGCGCGTTGACGCCGCCAACGTGATCGGGATGCACGTGGGTTAGCAGAATGCCGGCTAGAGTTCGACCTTCGGCAAGCAATTCATCGACGGCAGTTGCGAGCGCGCTTTGCTCGTCTTCATAAGGCGAACCCGGATCGACTACCAGAAGGTTTTTTGACGAGTAGATTAGGTAACAGTTTGTGTGTGTCGCCGGCGGCTTGGTCGGGGTGCGTACCGGAAAGCAAATGTAGTTTGGGCGAAACTCAATGCGGCGCACTGGCTCGTGACGAGCGTTAGGCAAGGACAAAAAGCGTTCGACAAGATCGTCTGTGAGACCGCTGGATAGAGTTTTCAAGGCGTGCAGAACCGGCGGCACAGCGAGAATCTCCGAACGCTCCCAACGAGTGTGAGCCGCGCCCGCACGAATCCATTCACCACTTTCGAGTTCGCCGTCATCAGTTAGCTGAGCGTTTTGTTTTGCCGGAGCCTTCACCAGAAAAAACCAGGTGTCGAAGCGCCGCGCGCTGAAGGGCGGCGTTACCCAACGGCCCACGAAAGTGAAATCATTTGCATCAAGGTGTAGCTGGTAATGCTTGAGAAGCGCGGGCCATGACATTCGTTCGGACTGCAGATCGTCAAGCAGCGATGCGCGCTGGCCATGGGTTAAGGCATCACCGCCACGCGCCACCAGCACTTGAGTCTCTTCAAACAATTCCCGGGCGGCGCAACTTATGGCTGTGCGAAGTTCAACGTCCGCCGCATTCTCAACCGGCACCTCCGCATCGGTCGGATCGAATTGGCCGCCGGGAAAAGCGTGGAAGCCGCCAAGGAAGGCCAGCTTGTCGCTACGCTTTACAAGGAAGACTTCCGGGTCACGCGGGTCGGTGTCGTGCCGGAGCAGAACTATCGCTGCTGCGTCTTTAGGGATTGCGGCTGTAGAAGTTTGCATTCAGAGATTTCTGATTGGCCTAAAACTCTCGGTCACGACCAGCGGAACCGTTCACCGTCGCCGGGTCCCCAGGGCACACCGCGCATGTGATAGCCGCCTTCTTCCCAGAAGCCCGCCTGATCGTGTTCGAGAAAGCGCACGCCCTTTACCCACTTGGCCGACTTCCAGGCGTACAACTGCGGAATAATCAAGCGAACTGGCCCGCCATGCTCGGGAGGAATTGGCGCGCCATCGTGCGACCAGGCGAAAAGCGAGTCATCATTGAGGAAGTATTCGATAGGAACGTTCGTAGTCCACCCATGGTCAGAGCCAAACGCCAGCACAAACTTCGCCTCCGGCTTGATGCCGACAATTTTCGCCAGCTCCTGCGTCGGTACGCCGCCCCACAGGTTGTCGAGACGCGACCAGCGCGTGACGCAGTGAAAGTCGGCATAGACCCGAACCGCCGGCAGTTGCATGAACTCATCGAGCGACCATTCCTGGGGATGCTCGACGAGTCCATCAACAGCAAACGACCAGGTCGCGAGATCGACGTCCGGCGTTCCGTGCGCATCGAGCACTGGCCACTTCTTGGTGCGCGATTGCCCGGGCGGCATTCGATTCTCGCGTCGCGTGTCGGGACTGATGATGACGTCCGGGTCAGCAATCTCTTCGGGCTTGCGAGGCTCGGTTGTTTGGTATTTTGGATCCTTGATTAGGTTATTGAGAAAACTCATGACATCAAGAAGAGCTTTGTACTTAGTTCTTTGAACTTTGTGTTGAGGTTTCTGGGAGCAAATCATCGGCCTCCCAAGGATAAAGTCCAAAGTCAAAGGTCAAAGTACTAAGTTCAAAGATCATTTCTTTGCACTGCGCTCGGCTAGCTTCATCAATTCTTCCGGCATCCACTTGCCGACACCATTCTTAGTAGATTCTTCGATGCCGGCGGTGCGATCGTGCCAGTCGTCTCTGTTGCCCTCGGGCCCGCGCTGATGTTCGTAGGTTTCAGTTTGTTCAAGGCTCAAAATGATGCCGTCCACAACTTCCTTCCAGTCCTGGAATTGGATACCGCGGCGGATGATCGGCAACCCGGCTGACCAATCCTCTTCGGGCGCGCGCGAATCCTGCTCGGGAATGGTGAGCGTGCTCAGAGATGGAAACGGCGTGCCCGTAAACTCCTTTACGAGCCGGTCCTTAATGTCTTTGTACGACGCCTGAGGCGTTTCAATTCTGAGCGCCTGCGCGCGGCGAAACAGATCAGACGTGCTTGTTTCTTGGGCCATAAATTAAGAATCCGCTGTTGAATTGTCGTCGGGTTACAGCCATACCTTACACGGGCAGAGGGCAAGTTTACAACCGGCTTCAAAACGCGGTAGTGGGACAATTGTGCGGTGGTTGTTTCATCGTCGCGGAGCGACGCCTGACTTTAGCCCGGCCTTTCAAGGCCGGGAACAGTCAACGAGTCCGCTCGCGTCGCGTAGCGACGCCTGAAGCTAGAGGTTTTTCAATCGTCGCTACGCGACGGAACCAATCCACGATCTGAATACCGGCCTTGAAAGGCCGGGCTAAAGTCAGCCGTCGCTCCGCGACGAAGAGCACCACGCAATTACCCCATTGCCCAAAACGGTAGTAACGCAAACTAACAGTTTGCGTTACAAAAAGGCCGACCGATTGAAAACACTGCGGAATGAAGTAAACTGGCTTATACGATGCCGGAATCAACTCTCTCAACCGAACCTGATCAAGTAACGGCCAAGCCGGACTTGTCCTGTCACACGTGCGGACGCATTAGCAGTCAGCGGATCGCCTTGAGTGAATTGCCGGCGGAACTCGCAGAGCTTCTGGAAGCGAACGCTGATGTAGCCGGCAATGTTGATGTTGCTAAAGTTTGCGCCGGCTGTGTCGAACTATTTAGCCGGGCCAAGGCCCAGATCGATTCTCACCAGGTTGTCTTTGAACGAACCGATCACGTCTTACCAACTCCACTTAGAATGGATGCCGACGAACGGTTCACCGGGCGCGGCGTGACCATCGCTTTTATCGACTCCGGTTTCTTCGCGCACGACGATCTAACCAAACCGGAAAACCGGATCGTTGCCTACCACAGCATCTTCGACGCTGAAGATGATCGCACATCATTGGAAACAACTGACGTCGCCAGCTGGCATGGAATGATGACGTCAGTGGTCGCCGCCGGAAACGGTCATTTGTCTGACGGCTTCTATCGTGGCATCGCGCCTGACGCCAGAGTCGCGCTGGTGAAGGTTGGCCGCACCGGTCATATACCAGATGAGCACATCGCGCGCGGTCTGGAATGGGTACTGGATAACAAAAAGAAATACGACATTCGCATCGTCAACATTTCCGCCGGCGGAGACTTTGAACAGTCGTATTTGGATAGCCCGCTGTGTCAGGTTGTCGAGCGCGCAGTTAGCGAGGGCTTGATCGTAGTCTGCGCAGTCGGCAATGCCGGGATGGCTTTAGGTCATCCAGTGTTGCCGCCCGCTTGTTCACCTTCGGCAATTTCGGTGGGCGGTCTCGACGATCAAAACTCGCTCGACCGAGCCAGGAGGGGTATGTATCGCTCCTCGTATGGGCCGACTATCGATGGCTTGCAAAAACCCGAAATTATCGCTCCCGGCATCTGGGTGGCGGCGCCGATTTTGCCGGCAACACCCACGGCCGACGAAGCCCACCTTTGTTCCGAGCTGGAGGCTGCCGAAGACTCCGAGCTGCGTGCCATTATTCTTTCGCATGCTGGCGTGGACAAAGACTTCGACGAGGCGCGAGATCTGCCGACACCGCTCTTGCGGCAACTAATTACGATCAAATTGCGAGAAGGCAATGTAATTAGCCAACACTACAAATACGTTGATGGGACGTCGTTCGCGTCGCCAATTGTTGCGTCCATCGCGGCTTGCATGCTGGAGGCCAATCCGGGTCTAAGCCCGCAGCAAGTGAAACGAATACTGATTGACTCAGCCGAGCGAGTGCCCGGTATTGAAGTAGAAAGACAGGGATGGGGAGTAGTAGCTCCCAGAAGAGCAGTTGAGATCGCGCTGGCTGCGGTCCGATAGACCTCACTGAACCCGGTACCGCTTTGTCTGCGCGGTAGACACTGCGCGAGGCGTGTGCAACAATTCTCCAAACCCACACAAGCTAAGAAGTTTTGAGAGGAGTGTTACCGTAAAAATGTCTGAGAACGAAACCGCGCTGGCTGCCGGCGCGACTGAAACACCAGGTGAGAGTCCGGCGGCCGAAGCCCCGGCGGAAGATATCTCGTACCATGCAGTTGAGAAGGACGGAGTGGTTACAGCTATTTGGGAGATGAACGGGCGCAAACATGTGCGGACAATTGATCCGAGATCGCGCCAGGGCCAGGATATTCTCCGTCTCTATACCACCGAGCATCACGACGAGACCGCCACGGCTGATGCTAGTGAAGCAGCCTCGTCCTGACACTGCTTTTGCCGCGAGCGTATTGACCTCTCCGAATCTCGTTTCCTAGAATCCGAGTCTCCGAGAATCCGACGATCCTGCCGTTCGGCTGCAACCAGCCTTCTACGAAGGTAGCAATTGGTCGAGCGTCTGGCCGATTCGAACTTTCCACTATCCACTCTCGACGACCGCGAGGTAAGCATGCGCTGCCAACGTTAGCAGCGGCGTGGTTCCGGCGCCGACCCGCCTGCAGACCCGGTGAATATCCTCATGTGTCCAAATAGGATCCGAGAATTTGAACAAAAAACCAAAAGCTCCATGATTTGAGATTGAGACGGCAGGCCAAGCCTCCTGGAACATGCCGAAATTGCGGACTTTTGCGCTTAACCGATCTTAGTGCTGCTTGGAATGTTGCTTGCTTGTGCCCACCACAAAGCTATTTTCCCCTTTCATAGAGCGAGCGGGTCCATTTTTTTTCAGGCATCAAACTCAACTTAGAAGTAAGTTCCTAAAAGTTTTTTCGAAAAAAGAAGGAGGAGCTGTTATGCGAAGCGTTTTGCGCTTGCTGGCAAGCGGGTTAGTCCTAAGCTTTCTTTTCGTAGCATCTGTCTATTCACAAGGATCCCAAACCGGAGGCATCACGGGTGTCGTGACTGACCAGAGCGGTGCTCTTGTGAAAGGCGCGACTGTGGATGTGATCAGTGCGACCACAGGCCGTTCTGTACGCAACGTGACCGTAGGTGACGATGGCAGCTTTACCGCCACGCTGTTACCGCCGGGCTCTTACACACTCGAGGTTACAGCGAACAATTTCAAAAAGGCGTCAGTCGCCGGCGTCAAGGTAAACATTACCGAGACCACCCGTCAGGACGTCACCCTGGAGGCCGGAAAGATCCAGGAGACAGTAAACGTGGAAGCGGCGCCCTCGCTGATCAATCCCTCCAGTGCTCAGACGGGACAGGCCATTGACGCACAAACGCTAAACACTTTGCCCCTGGCGTCTCCAAACTTCCTGTTCTTACTCTCTCTCTCTTCTGGCGTGTCGGGTGAACCGACCGACGTGCGCACGGCGGGACGCGGAACGGCTGACGTGAGCGTCAACGGACAGCGCACCAGCAACAACAGCGTTTCCCTCAACGGCATCAACGTTAACGATTTCAACCTCGCACACTTCGATACGGTGCCTCTACCGAATCCCGATACCTTGCAGGAAATGAAGGTTGCCACTTCGCTGTACGACGCAACTCAGGGTAGCAAGGGTGGCGGCTCTTTGGGACTGGTGACCAAGACCGGCACGAAAGACTTTCATTGGGATCTTTACTGGTCACACCGAAACGACTACCTCAATGCTAACGAATACTTCTTCAACAAGAATGGAACCAAGCGCGGCCGTCTGTTGCAGAACGTTTTCGGCGGCAGCGCCAGCGGGCCAATCCCCAAAGTTGGCGGCTTCTGGTTTTTTAATTACCAGGGTGTACGCGCCCGCAACGGCATCGACCCACTTGGCTCGAGCACAGCGCCAACCGTACAGGCTTTTCCTACTGCAGCTGATGGCACTACGAGCGCAGCTCTTCTCGCCCCGGCTTTTGGTCTGACAACAGCCCAGATCGATCCGGTCGCGGTCAAAATCCTTAACCTGCAGGACAATCGCTTTGGTGGTCAGTTTTTGGTTCCTCGCGTGGGCCAGGGCGGTTGCGGGTCCGTCACGGGCGGGGCTATCGGAACTTTCCGCTGCACTTTTTCAGCGGTCGCTCCGATTCGAGACAATCAATACACCATTAGTTACGATCGCAGCTTCCGTAGCGACAAAGACAAGATCACGGGAACGTGGTTCTGGGACGAAGGTTTCGTTTCCAAGCCCTTCGGCACGGATACAACCCTGACGAATCCGCGCAACGATTTTCAGTGGAATCGTTACCTTTCCCTGACTCACACGCACCTGTTTAGCGCAACCAAAGTTAATGAGCTGCGCGTGGGTTACAGTCGCTTCCTGTTTGGCAACATTCCCACCGATACGCATTTGGCATCTGAAGTCGGCGCCCAACCTAACGGAGCGTTCGACGGGTTGTATCGCGTGGCGGTTACAGGAACATTTTCATTAGGGACCGGCGTGAATGACGATCGCGGCACGATCTCGAACACCTACAACATCGTCGAGACATTTTCGATGATCACAGGCAAGCATAGCCTGAGGATGGGTGGCGAGGCCGTGCAATATCAATTGAACCGCTTCAACAACTTTGCCGTTCGCGGTTCGCTTACCTTTGGCGCCACTTCGGGCGCCGGTAATACGTTCACGGCATTTCAAAACTTCCTGCGTGGGGCACCAACAGCGCTGCAGTCGGCTTTTGGTGATCCGGCGCGAAACTTCGTCGCCACTGATTATGCCGCGTTCGTTCAGGACGACTACCGTCGTAGTTCGAGAATGACGTTCAACATTGGTCTGCGTTGGGAAGCCATGAGCTTTGGCCACGACAAGCTTAACCGGGCCGGAATTTACGAGCCGGCGCTCGCCGCTGCAGGCCAGAATCCATTTCTGATCCCGGAAGCGGTCGACCTGGGCGGATTCAAAGGCACGCCCGGAGTTCGTAATTGCGCTCTGATACGATGTCGCGACGACAACAACTTCGCGCCCCGTGTCGGATTTGCCTGGGACCTCAAGGGCGATCAGAGCACTGTTTTGCGAGGCGGCTACGGAATCTACTATCAACGTCTGTCCAACCAGAACATTCTGCAAAATTCACTGGCGGCCCCGTTCACGGTGCAACCGCTCGAGAACCGCGCGGTACCGACCACCCTGCAATTGGCTAATCCACTCGCAGGACAGCCACCACCCTCCATCGTCGCAACTGCGTACATTCCGACGGCAACCTTCTTTGCGGGCTTGCGTCGCATCTCGGGCGCTGGACCGCTGGACGTCAACGATCCGGGAGTTGGTCCTATCTTCGTCAACGCTGCCGGACAACAGTGTCTAAACTACGGCGGAACGGCAACCAACTGCTCGATCAATTTGGCATCGTTCACCACCGCTCCGAGGGACGCCTACACGCCCTACACGCAACAGTGGAACTTTACCGTCCAGCGTCAATTGAAAGGCGGTTGGGCCATCGAGTCCGGCTACGTCGGATCACACTTCATCGGCGGAATCGGCATCTGGGATCCGTTCCAGGCTATCCAGGTGAGTCCTTCAAGTCCGCTTACGGTTCGTGACCGCAATGGCGTTTCGTATACCATCACCGCCAACACGGTCAACAATGAGGAGCTACGGCACCAGATCATCGGACTTTCACGCAAACGAGGTGCTCGACTCTCTTCCAACATAGGGTTTGCCAATTACAGTTCCTGGCAGACAACTTTATCGCGACGCCTGCATCGCGGTCTCTACTTCCAGGGCGCTTACACCTATTCGAAGACCGAAGACAATGTCAGCGGTTCACTAAGTACCGACGAGTTGAACGCTACTCGCGCGGGTCAAAATGGCGCCAACATTTATAACAATCAATCAAACGTGGCGCAGAATAAAGCCCGCGGTGACTTTGATCGGCCACACCGCTTGGTCGTCAGCTACGCTTATGAGATTCCAGTACGGAAAGACAGCTTCATGGACAATGCTCTTTTCAGAGGCTGGACCGTAAGCGGCATCGTCACTTACCAAAAAGGTTTGCCGTTCTCAGTAACCGATAGCACCAGCGGCGGAATTTTTGGCTCCAACCTCGGCACAGCCCAGTTTTTATGCGGCCGAATTTCCGATGCTTATACACAGGGTACGACGTCGCAAAAACTGGATCATTACCTGAATCCGGCCTGCTTCGGTACGGCGCCCCTAATCCCTGGTCTCCCCAGCATAAACGGGGGAGCGAATCCAGGAGCTACCGGCTTCGGCACGGCGCCTCGTAACGCCTGGCGTTCGCCTTATCAACAGAACTGGGACATCTCGCTCCAGAAGAGGTTCACGCTAGGCGAATCGCATTCGTTCGCCTTCCGTATGGACACGTTCAATGTATTCAACCATCCAATCTTCGGTACCCCGTCTGCAGTAAACATCGCCACACCTGGGACGTTTACACAGATTACGGAAACCAGAGTTCCGGCCAGGTTGATTCAGTTTGGATTGAAGTACAGCCACTGACCTTCGGGTCAATTGCTGCGAAACACAACTTTGCCGGGCGGACAGTAATCCGCCCGGTTTAGTTTTACCGCCACAGGTTTTTGCGTTAGCCTTTAACTCAATTCATCGCTTAGTTCGCAAGGGTGATCGAAGTGCTGCGCTTCTCTCGTTATCCGTTGGCTTTACCTGGACCGCGGCCGTCCCGCCCGCTCCTCCTATTAGTTTGGGTGCTCCTGCTTAGCTCCGCCGTGCTTGCGCAGCGCGACCGCGACACCTATTCCAACCCTTCCGCAAATGCACTTGAAGTCGTGGGCCAGGTCCGTGTGGTCGAGACCGGCCTTCCGGCCAGCCGGGTTCCAATAAGGCTGGAAAGATTTGGCGGCGGCACGATCGATTCGATGGACACTGACAGCAGCGGTCGCTTTCGGTTTGCAAATCTGCAGCGCGGTTATTACAAGGTGGTAATTAATGCGCCGGGCTTTAAGCCAGTACAACAAGACGCTGATCTGCAAGTCGTATATCGCGCTTACCTGGTGTTTGAGCTGAGTGCGGAAAAGTCGGGCAGCATGACCTTGATCGACGTCATCGATGCACGAGCGCCGGCCGAGGCCCGCGAAGAATTGGTGCGTGGTCGCGAGGCGCTCAGCAAAAAAAGTTACGCGGTAGCGATCGGCCACCTGCAAAAGGCAATTGCAGCCTACCCCTCATTTTATGAAGCGCACCTTTTGCTGGGGACGGCCTTCGTGGATGAACGCGAATGGAAAAAAGCGGAAGCAGCTTTTCAAAGCGCGCTGGACTTGAAAACTTCCAGCGCCGCGGCCACCCTTTCATTAGGCGAGGTCTACTGGCGGCAAAATCGTAATGATGAAGCCGAAAAAACTTTGCTCGATGGACTGAAGCTGGACGACAAATCCTGGAACGGCTACTTTACGCTGGCGCGTCTCTATTGGGATCGGGAAAACATTGCGAAAGCTGCGCCGGCTATCGGCCACACCCTGCAACTGAAGCCGGATTTTGCCCCGGCTCATTTGCTGGCTGGGAATATCCTGTTAAAAGTAAACCAGCAGCAACGCGCGCTAACAGAGTATCGAGAATATTTGCGTTTGGAACCCAAGGGTGAGTTTGCCGTGCAGACTCGCGAGCTCGCAGAAAAGCTGAGCAAGGCAATCGGTGAAAACAAGCAATGATAGTTCTGGCGCAATGCAAATAAGAAAAGCAGCTACCGAAGACTCCGCCGCCCTCACGAAAATCGCGAATGATGCGAAGCGGCATTGGGGCTATCCCGAACATTGGCTTAAGCACTGGCAAGACGACCTGACGATTTCCGATGAATTCATCGCCAGTACGGACGTGTACGTCGCCGAAAGCGAAGGCAATGTGCTCGGCTTCTACGCGCTCATCATTCGCGACGATAAAGCCGAGTTGGATCACCTGTGGGTATCGCCGCCACACATTGGAACCGGCGTCGGCAAACAACTTTTTCTGCATGCGATGCAGCATGCGGCAAAAGAAAACGTCTCGGCGGTGGAAATTTTGTCGGATCCAAACGCCGAGGGCTTCTACCGCAAGCAGGGAGCACATCGCATCGGTGAGGTCGTTTCTGAGATTGACGGCGAGCCACGTGTCCTGCCTCGTTTTATTGTTGACCCTAAAGCTTCTTCATAGTTCAGGCCTATCCAGCTCATACTTCCTCATCAAGGTAGACCAATTGAATTGGATTCCGGCGGATCAGGCGGAATCAAGACTTAACTCCAGCATTGAACACTCAACCATGGTTGGACAAAATCAGAACTGGAGCGAACCGGGGCCCCGCGCGGGCAGCCCGCGTGGGGTGGTGGTAGCGACCAGCCAAAAGATTCACTTCAAAAAGGTGGAGTTGAAACGGCTTAGCTGCAGTTTCTTCTGTCAGTTGCGCTTTTGGTTGGTCGCTACGCTCCCAGTTCTGATTTTGCGTAGGCGCAGTTGGATGTTTGTCTGGTCAATCCGTGATCTTCGCACTTTTAACGTTCACCCAGGCGGCGGCAGGATTAGAGTGATGGTAGACTACCGCGCAAATGAACTCCGAGGAGACAGAGCCAATAGCCAGCGCGGCGCGTGAGGACACAGCTGCGCGCGGCGAAACGTTTTATCCCGGCGCCAGCCGCGGTCATCTCGCCGCGTTTCCGCCAAAGGAACGCTGGGACAATTGGACGGAACTCGATTCCCAGGCCTGGCCCAAACGCAAAGAGCGACACTATTCCCTGGTCCCTACAACATGTTTCAACTGTGAGTCGGCCTGCGGCCTGCTCGCCTACATCGATAAAGTCACTGGAGACATTCAGAAGTTTGAAGGCAATCCGGAACATCCTGGATCGCGCGGGCGCAATTGTGCCAAAGGTCCCGCAACACTAAATCAAATTCAGGATCCCGATCGCATTCTTTATCCACTCAAGCGCGCCGGCAAACGCGGTGAAGGTAAATGGGAACAAACAACCTGGGACGTAGCGCTCGATGACATTTCCGCTCGTATTCGCAAGGCCATCGTAGAAGATCGCCGCAACGAAATCATGTATCACGTCGGGCGACCTGGTGAAGACGGTTTCACGGAGCGCATCCTTGCTGCCTGGGGTGTTGACGGCCACAACTCCCACACCAACATTTGTTCATCAGGCAGCCGTGAGGGTTACCAGCTATGGATGGGACTCGATCGTCCCAGCCCGGATCATGCCAACGCCAAGGTCATCCTGCTAATCAGCGCACACCTCGAATCGGGGCACTATTTCAATCCGCACGCGCAACGCGTCATCGACGGCAAAGCCAACGGCGCAAAGTTGATCGTCTTCGATACGCGCCTTTCCCACACCGCCACGCATGCTGATTACTGGGTCGCGCCTTATCCCGGCTCGGAGGGTGCGATGTTGCTGGCGATCGCCAACTATTTGATTCAAAACAATCTCTACAACCGCGAGTTTGTGCGTCGCTGGTGGAACTGGGAGGAGTACGAAGAGAGTCTCAAGTTTCAAGTTTCAAGTTTCAAGTCCGAAGCCTCGCCGCCGCCAACCTTTGAAGAATTTGAAGATCATTTGAAACAACTCTACGCGCATTACACTTTTGAATTCGCTGCCCAGGAATCAGGCGTCGACGCAAGAACTATCGAAGAGATTGCGAAACTGATCGCCACCGCCGGCACTCGTTTCTCCAGTCATAACTGGCGCAGCGTTTCCTCCGGCGTCAGCGGCGGCTGGGCAGTCGCGCGCGCAGTCTTCATGCTGAATGCGCTTTTAGGCGCGATCGCGACCGAGGGAGGGGTTTTTCCAAACGCCTGGAACAAATTTGTGCCGAAGCCGATCTACACGCCGCCACACCCGAAGATGTGGAATGAAACGCAGTGGCCGCGCGAGTATCCGCTGTCAATGCACGAAATGTCGTTTCTGCTGCCACACTTCCTCAAGGACGGGCGCGCCAAGCTCGACGTCTATTTCACCCGCGTATACAACCCCGTTTGGACTAATCCGGATGGGTTCTCCTGGATTGAGATGTTGACCGATCCGGATCTGATCGGGTGCTACGTAGCGCTGACGCCGACCTGGAATGAAACCTCGTATTTCGCCGACTACGTCTTGCCGATGGGCCACGGTTCAGAGCGTCACGACATTCATTCTTACGAGACGCACGATGCGCAGTGGCTCGGGTTTCGCCAGCCAGTGAAAAAAGCGGACCGCCAGCGCGAAGGGGAAACGGTTGACGATACTCGCGAAGTGAATCCCGGCGAGGTATGGGAAGAAAACGAGTTTTGGATGGAACTCACCTGGCGAATTGATCGCGACGGCTCGCTTGGTATTCGCCAGTTTGTCGAATCAAAAAAGAATCCGGGCACGCGTCTCAGCGTTGACGAATACTACGAATGGATTTTCGAAAATTCTGTTCCCGGCTTGCCGGAGAAGGCAGCGGCGGAGGGTTTGACCCCGCTCGGGTTCATGCGTCGTTACGGCGCGTTCGAAATAAAACAACGAGTCGGTGCGATATATGAAGAGACCGTTGATACAGCGGAGCTCGACGACATTCGCGAGGATGCGCGAGGCCGAATCTTCACGCGCACCGCGAAACCCGCTTCGCCAAACGTGGTTCCGGTTCCCAGTCCCGATGGCGATGAGGACGGCCGGCGCCTGGTTGGGGTGAGAGTTGGAGACGAAATCAAACGCGGGTTTCCGACGCCGAGCGGCCGTCTGGAATTCTATTCAAGCACCATGGCCGAATGGGGTTGGGGCGAGTTTGCCCTGCCGACTTATATCAAGAGCCACGTTCATCCTGACAATCTTGAGCCAGGTCAAACGATTCTGATTTCGACGTTTCGCTTGCCGGTGCAAATTCACACGCGCAGCGCCAACGCCAAGTGGCTCGATGAAATCGCGCACACGAATCCGCTTTGGATTCATACCAACCACGCCGCAAAACTCGGTGTGCGCACCGGCGATCTCCTGCGCGTCGAAACTGAAATCGGTTACTACGTGGTGCGCGCCTGGGTAACAGAAGGCATTCGACCCGGCATCGTCGCCTGTTCGCATCACATGGGTCGTTGGAAGCTGGGTGAACAGGGCGACAAGGCCCAGCGTCAATTGATGGCGACGGTGAAACTCGATCATGAAGGAACGGAGTGGGGACTGAAACGCGAGAAAGGCGCCGGGCCTTACGAGTCGAGCGACCCTGACACGTTGCGCATTTGGTGGGGCGACGTCGGGGTGCATCAGAACATGACCTTCCCGGTTCATCCCGATCCAATTTCGGGAATGCACTGCTGGCACCAGGCGGTCCGCGTCCGCAGAGCGGACCCGGGAGACAACACCGGTGATGTGTTTGTCGACACCTCTAAATCGCGCGAGGTCTATAAGAAATGGTTAGCCATGACGAGACCGGCAGACCAGTTTTCACCCAACGGCAGTCGTCGGCCTTACTGGATGCTGCGCCCTTTGAAACCGGCGCGGGAGTTCTATAATTTGCCAATGGAAGATACGCCGGGACCTGGCGTCAAGTGATTTGCTGGGACCGCGGGCGTCCCGCCCGTAATGAGCGCGCAGCGCGAAAGATTGGATTTGCCGCGGAACTATGAACGATCTCAAAGCCGAGGCAGTAAGACTAATGACAGAGGCGAATCGCGCGCGGCTGGAGGATCGACCAGCCGATGCTCATCGCGATTATGCTGCTGCCCTAGTACTCTGTCGCCAGGCCGGCGCGCGACGTGAGTTGATCCGAGCGCTCAAAGGCCTGGGCCAGATCGAGCGTGACCTGGACCGTGGCGGTGCGGCGCTGCCGCTCTACGAAGAAGCCCTGGCAATCTGTCGGGAAGAAGCTGATGCACTCTTAGTCGCACATACCGTGCGACATGTGGGTGACATCCATCATGACGCGGCGCGTGTTGAACTAGCCGAACCTTGTTACA
>Ga0070698_100001231_pt1 | contig 28481 bp, 17 predicted proteins | sample KBSK1502metaG_FD_65477 | JGI IMG/M metagenome (GOLD analysis project Ga0070698, IMG submission 65477) | Corn, switchgrass and miscanthus rhizosphere microbial communities from Kellogg Biological Station, Michigan, USA - KBS K1-50-2 metaG | ecosystem: Host-associated > Plants > Roots >...
GCACACAACAATCCGCTCTTGGAGCGGTTTCTCAGGTGACCAATGGGTGTGCTGCTCAGGATTGGGGGCAAGCGCTCATGTTTGAGGGCAAAACCTGCTCACATTTCAGGGCATTTACCAATAAGATTCCATGGCTCTCCTGGTAAATAGGCTCAAGGTTCGACCGATTTAGACTCAATGATCGAAAATCAGGCTGAATGTTCGAACAAGGCAGAACCTCCGTGGCTCGCACCGCTCCCGGGGCGGAATATACCAGGGAACGAATGGAAATCTGTAATGCATCTTTTCCATTGAAAAATGATCTGTTGTTATGAAATGAGTCAGATCGTGGAAGTTGTGTCGAACCTTCGCCCGCGAAAGAATTTGGCTGAAGGTTCGACACATGGGCTGTCCGCGCTCATTTTTGGTCGAACCTTCAGCCTATTTACCATCTCCGTCGATTTTGGTGATTCAAACTCATCAGCAGAATGCCTTGGGAACCTTCATCCCCTTCAGCAGCGATTTCTTGATGTGTGTTCATAGCTCTGTAATACCCGAATCACCAAAATCGACGGAGAGCCATTCCATGAGCGGAATCCGTATAATTATATGGGCGATTTTCACTTCCGCTCTCTTCTCTTTCAATTCTTGGAAGCCCTACCCCAAGCCGGTGCAACCCTTTTCTTTACGCAAAAGGCACGTCCGAACCCGCCAGCATAATTGTACAGATTCCGCTCATGGAATTCCAAAATTTACATCAGAGGCGATCTCACGAATGTCGAAACGGCGCACAATCCCGAATGATATTTTCCTGCATGGGCCAGCGTTGAATGTAAAGTCGTGCTGCTGCGCGGGTTGACGCCAATTATGGGGCTTCAAAAGTTCAACCTGGCAGATAGCGCGCGCGTAATGCCGACAGCTGTTTCCTGTTCCTATCTATCATCTCTCTAAGAGATAGGGACTCCTGTTGAGCCTCGTTACCAGAATCCTCGATTTGCTTAGCTAACACCGTAGAGCTGCGAAGTAGCTTGGCCCCCACCTCTGGGTTTGTGGTTGTATTCAGCTTCCACTTCTTTTCAGCTTCATCGAAGACGAACTCTGGAGACGATGAAAGTATTGTGCGTATAGTTGAGCTATTAGGTTTATGTCGTTGTCTCACACAAAGCTGCTCATAGAGATCCCGAAAATGTAGAGGGGTATCAGACTCACTTAGTATCACGCGAAGGCTAGTTCTGTAACTCTCAAGAGCCTGGGAGCGTTGCTGTGATAGACTTGTGAGGTCAATAAGGCGGATTTCTTCCTCAGCTACTCGTGTATCGATGCCTGATGTGTAAAGTACAAGGCCGGATAGGCTCCATTGGACATCGAGGATTGTTCCCGCCTCAATGCAAGCAAATTGCTCTTCAAGGTCTAGACCAAATAATTGATGTCTTTTTCTATCTAACCAGACAGTTATATCGCTTCCGTCTGTGAACCATAGCCCTGGTATCGCAACTACATCAGCAAGTTTTAAGGCATGAGGATAGAAAGCACGGGCTTGTTTGGGGACAGGAACTGCGGCTTCATTTATATGACAGGTTCTCAGCGCGATCCGCCATCGTACCTGCTTTTGATCGTCTAGAACGTCATCGGATTCGCCAGTCTCTTCAATCACCTGAAGTGCTTCGCGTGTGAGTGCATTTTCTTTGACCAGTTGTGGCAAATGTTCCTTGGAACCTTCTGAAGGAGAAAACACTGGAGAAACGGCATAATGATGTTTTACCGGGATGTCAGGAATCTTACTTTTTGGGAGCCAGCTATCTCTACCTACCCGTACCCATTCGTTTTGATGCAGGAGCCAGTTTTCCAGGACATCCGGCCGGATGTCCTGAAGAGCATCACTGGCGCTACAGGTCTGTCGCAGTGTCTCTAAAAGGTGCATAGTTGTACAAACTGCATTCCCCTCGTTCATGATTACCTTGATAAGCTGCGGCGCGAGTTGGTCAAGTACCGTCCTTTGCTCGGTCGTCAAATTGACATGCGCAGTTTCCTCGCGTAAGCTGATGCAGTAAATACCTGGCTCATCTTTGAAAAGATGAAAATGGGTATCGGTTGGACAAAATACGTGGTAAACATTCTCCTTGCCTTTATCGCAATCTTCCAAACACCGGTATAGATCGCGTCCATCCCACAGCTCATCCAACAACAGTTCGTAGAGATGTTGATTGGCGAGAGTGTGCATTGCAAGGTACCACTGCGCCTCCCTCCCTTGCAAGGAAAACGGAACTTGCCGGAACCGTTTATCTTCTCGTAACCTCACATCTTCACCCTCTCGCCATAAGCTCATCAGTACTTGTGCTTCGTCAAAAGTGAATCGTTCACCCCGTCCTATGTAATCTGCAATCCATTCATCGAGCTCAGGTATGCGGGATGGTTCTGCCAAAAATACTGTGCTCTTTGTTTTACTTGTGGATACTTCAGATGGAGGCATACATGTTCTCCTAGATCTTAATGAGTGTCAAATCCTGCTCACCAGCGAGAGCGTCTCGTCCCAACGGAGTCAACACTAACACTTGATAAGCATCAGTACTACCAGCCTCATTTTTACTCTTACCTTTCCTCATACGTGTCTCGAACGCCGCATAGTTGTGCGCGACCAGGCCAGCGATTTCTTCGCGTAGGAGAGCATCTTTGATGCCATGGTGCTTGAGTGAGCCAAAGTGGTCAGAACTACTGGCGGTAGGTGGTAAACGATATTGAGCACCTTCAAGCGTTCGACCGTATGGCTGACCCAATAACATCTTCGTCATCGTATTGATACCAAAGTATCCATTATGGTCGCGTAGGGCTTCAAGGATCGTCATTATGATCTCATAACGTCGTTCTTGTTGATTGGATGGGTGATGCTGTATGTTTGCTTCTACCAAACGATCATTCCAGGGGAGGGTATAACTTGGGGCACAGTGATCACACACCCCACATGGACCGGCATCCTCGCGACCCGACAGGTAGTTTTCTAGAAATGCACGGCGACACTGACCACCAGGCAGATGGATATAGCGCAACATCGCCTGCATACGTTCCTCAAACTGGGTGTAACGCGCCGAGAAATAGTACGATAGTTTGGCGAGGGCCGCTTCATGCTCTGCTGGTGTTAGAGGTTTCATATGTATGAGTATTCCCCGCATATAGGGTCGGAAAATCACTCTTTCCGGTTCCAGCTCACTTAATTCGTGAAGAAGGTCTGTGCCTTCCAGAGGGTCTCCTCCAGCGTCCACCCATGATTGAGCATCGTATTGCAAGCGCGTACTTATCTCGGATGACTGTTGGTGTGTGTCGGTATCCATCTTCTGATAGAGGCGTGTGAGTGTCGCTTTGACAATCAGATGCTGCAGTAACGTAATTGCAGCGCCTTGCTTATGGAGATCATGGAATCCTTCAGCCAGTGCTGATGGGTCACCGCTTATCAATACACCCGCTTCCATCACCACATCAGGGCCGCGTTGTAATAGACCGACCTGTTCGGCCCCATGTAGGAGGACACGGACCGTTGCCTCCTCCGACTTCAATGCTTTTGAGAGGTATTCAAAAGAGGTGAGAATCTGCCCTTGTGGGAGAGTTGAGACGGCCTGTAAATCGAAGAGAACCAACAGTAGCGCGTCCACATCCTCCCGCTTTTGCAGCCCCTTCCGAGCAATGAAGCGGTGCGTCTGTTGTGTGGTCGAATTATATAGTAGGATAGCATACGCTCGCTGACCATCACGCCCGGCACGACCTGTCTCTTGTGCATACGCTTCTACTGAAGAAGGATGATCGTAGTGAAGCACAAAACGAATGTTCTGTTTGTCTACGCCCATACCAAAAGCATTTGTGCAGCAAATGACGTCGATGGCTCCATCCATGAAGAGCTCTTGAATGGTATGACGTTCGGCCGGTTGGAGTCCTCCATGATAGGCATGAGCCGTGATGTTGCTGATGCGTAATCGTTCCGCCAAACGTTCCGCTTTAGCGCGTGTTGCCACATATACTATACCCGCCCCGCCGTGTTCCTGATTGCTGACTAGTTGACGCACAATCTCAACGGTGCGTTCTTCACCCTCCGCCGCATTGCTGTAGTAGTACAGATGATAGATTAGATTCTGACGCATGTGGCTACTCACATGTATCAGTGGCGCAGGACGATAGGGAGCAGCCTCGTCGGATATAGGGAAGTTAAGAGTGCGTACAATCTCCTGTTGTACCTGTGGGGTTGCTGTTGCAGTAAGTGCGTGAACAGGAACTCTACGGTTACCGGTGGTTCTGAGTAGCGTGGGAATTTCAAGGAAATCTGGACGAAAATCATGTCCCCAGGTTGAAATGCAGTGGGCTTCATCTACCACTAATTGCACCACAGGCAGTTTAGCAAGTGCAGCGCGAAAGCGTGGATCACGTAGGCGTTCGGGAGAGAGATAAAGTATCTTTACTTTGCCTGCCAGCGCGTCGTTGAGAACCTCTTCTTGCTCGGCTGAACTCATACCGCTCACCAGGCAGTTGACCATCGCAAGCCCATGCTGTTCGCGCAACGTTGTCACTTGATCGCGTATGAGAGCTATTAAAGGAGATATGACGAGTGTGCAGCCGTCTCTTAGCAGGGCGGGGAGTTGATAGGTCAAACTTTTGCCGGAGCCCGTGGGGGCCAGGGTCAAGACGTCATGCCCTGTGAGCACTGCGTGGAGAGCCTGTAGCTGAAATGAATGCAATTTCCTCTCGCCCCATATCCCTTGCAGAACCCGCTCAATTCTTGGTAGTGCTATCTCTGCCCACGCAGCTTCATCTACGATGATTGACGGGAGCTGATTCGCCATAAGCAGTTCATACAGGGTATCGTGTGGAGCGGGAGGGAGATTGGATGGATCAAACTCAAACCCCATCCATTCTGCGATCCGCCTGTACATATCTTGATCAGACTCGTACCCAATAGTAGGATTGGGCAGCGACGTGAGAACTTCACCTCGATACATCGCGCTGCGCAAACGCTTGTCAAGCATCACGACAACGCCATGATCGTCTCTGGTACGGTTAAGGCGCCCGAATCCCTGCTTAAAGAGAAAAACAGCTCGTGGTAACATATATTCGTAGAAGCCATCCCCGCCCGCCCGTTCAATTGCGGCCATTCTCGCTGCCTCAAGCGGGTCCCCAAGGGAGGGAAAAGGGAATTTTTCGATGAGAACGTAGCTCAGGGAAGCACCCGGAACATTGACACCTTCCCACAGGGAGCGTACTCCCAGGAGTGATACTTTCTGTTCTTCCCTAAAGCGTTCAATTGCATCGGCTTCATCCTGCGTCAGGACAGGCAGGTTTAGGTTATCCAACGCACCGACTATTTGCTCGTGGACCTGCTCCATTCGTAAGCGTGCGGTGAATAATCCAAGCGAGCGGCCTCCCACAAAAGGGATAAAGCGACGCAATTCAGCAGCCACCGCATCTGGATACGCTTTGCGCAGCGCTGTATCACGGGGAGCTGGAAGATGGTTGGGCATCAAAAAGAGCGCGTGGGAATGATAGTCAAAAACATGTGGGAGCGTTTCGGTAATGAGCTTATCAGCAGGTAGTCGTGAAAGACCGGTTCTTTCCAGGAAAAAGCGGAAGCCGTCTCCATTGCTGGTGAGTGTAGCAGAGGTGAGCACTGCTGACTGTAGCTTTGACCACAAACGTGAGGCCAGTAAAGCACCAACAGCGATTGGCATTCCGTTCAGTGTCCACAGGGCTGTATCAGTCTCTCCTGGCTCAAACTTGATAACACGCACGGTGGTGTTATCCTCAAAAAAATTCCAGAACCAGTAGGCATCCTGTGCTAGTTCGCGCAGTTCTTCCGCAACAGCAAGCCTCATCCGTTCTGCCCTTGCTGCCTGCCGAGAGAGAGGCGTACCTGATGAGAGATGAGCCTGCCGCGCGATAGGGGCTGCGAGGTCTTCGACAATGGCTCTCAAGTCCTGCAAGAGTGAGACGAATTGTTGACCTGCTTGACGCAAGATTGGTCCGCCAGCTGATACAAGAGACTGCCGCGTCAATTGGATACTGATGCCGTAACGTTGTTGGTCTTCGCGCTTGACGACGATGTTGCGTCGGATGAATCGCCGGAGTTGCTGTCCTAACACCTCAAGCTGAGCCACAAGTTGGATACTTAGATTATACACTTGCTCAAGCGTTGGATCGTCATGAGCTAAGCCCAATCCTCTACAGGCCCTGACGATCCCTCCAGGGGTTCCTCCCTGCATCCCACGTGCCCCGATGATTGCGCTCAATACCCGGCGCATCTTTTTGAGCGCTATGGTGCGTGTGAGCACAGAAGTGGCCGCGTCTTCCAGAGTATGCGCCTCATCACAAATGAGATATGGCGAGAAAAGATTGGTTACATCTGTGGGGATAGTATCTATCTCGGACTCAGGGGCTGTTACTTCATGCTCTCTGAGAGCCCTGAGTAGGAGCAAGGAGTGGTTCACCACCACGATATCAGCACGTTGGGCGTTCTCTCTGGCCCGTTGGGCAAAGTCAGGGTGTTGGTGTGGGCGGGGAAGACCAACGGGCCAGGGGGCTTGAGGGACTTCCGATGTCACTCGCACGCGCTCGAGCAGATTCCAGACATCAGCACTTCGCGTTTCCTCCGTGGGTGGATGCACGTTACCAGCCAGGCGCAGATAGGTATGTTGATGCGCTGCCAGAAGCTGCTCGAAGCCTGCAAATGTGCTGTGTACAGCCGAGAGGTCGCCATCGGATGAGGTGAGCGCGAACGAGATAAGTGCCATTAATCCCCATGCGCGCGCTGCGTCAAGATGGGTTTCATCGAAAGCGTCCTGCAGCTCTTCGGCGAGACAGCGGCTGCTCAAATAGTTACGCCGCCCTTTCAGCAATGCCGCCGTCAGTTGCCCACCTACCACCTCGCGCAAAAACTGCAAGTCACTGGTGTATAGCTGGTCTTGCAGCACACGCGTAAATGTACTGACAACGACTGGTTGCCCTGTCGCTTTTGCTTGTAGATATGCAGGAGCAAGGTAACCCAACCCCTTGCCTGTACCTGTACCTGCCTCTGTCACTGCAATGCGATTCTCTACCATTGCTTGTCCCGCTAGGTGTGCGAGGCGAGCTTGCGCTACTCTACGCTCTCGTCCGTGGACCTCGTACGCTTTAAGCATATCTTCCACTACATGGGGGAGCGGACCAACACCTTCGCCTCTCCGCGTCGGTGGTAACAGGGGAGTAGCACTTGCACCAAATAACGAGAACAGCTTCGCCGCATCAGTTGCCTGTTCCCCATACACCAACGCGTGAGGTCCTAGGACTGCGATCCAGGGATCGGCGGCTTTCTGAAGCAGCGAAAGTAGAAAAGGAGCCGCAGGGTGATGGTGTTGTAGTTGCGCAGATGGATTGATAGTGGGGCATAACTCGCCTAGTAGTCCTCTTAGTACTCCTCCCAGCATCAAAACGTCTATATCGGCTCGATGTGCACCCTCTTCTTCACAACCGTAGAATTTAGCAAGCGTGGCGAGGCGATGGTTTTCTAATGGGGCTCCATCGAGGGGACTTGATAGACCCAGCGGCAAAAGTGTTCTTGCTAGCGGTAGCGTATCGAGTACGAGTACGTCTGGAGGTAGGGTGTTGCCTATGCGGGAAGCAATACATTGTAGAACAGGGCCGTCAAACATTGCTCCGTTGTGCGCAATTAACGGTCTGTCACCAACGTACGAGAAGAACGCTCTCAGTACATCCTGTACTTCGGGAGCGCGCATCACTTGTTCTGCACTGATTCTGGTCAAATGGGTGATACGTGCGGGGATGGGGCCGCTTGGCTTCACGAATGAAATGAAAGGCTCCCCCACTGGAAGATAGCTTTCGTAACGCTGCCCAGCCACCTGTAGTAGCTCAATATCACTTGGTTGACCTGGCCCATTCCAGTCGCCCGTCGTCTCCAGGTCAAAGATGACGTAGCGGCCCGGTGCTGCAATTGAGTTGAATGGGGTAGCAATGGAAGCAAAGGGCAACGGATCGTCTTCCACTCGCTCATTTGAGAGCGCATACACCTGCTTGACTAATGACCAACGCCCAGCGTCGCTTTGGCGATAGCGCATTGGATGCTTGTTGAGTAAGATTGAAAGTTGTTTGGGGGTGACAGGACGACGCGCCGCCTGACTAACTTGCGGAAGGAGCGCTTCTAAGGTTGCAGTGCCACCGGGACTTCGTGCCAGTGCGGCGTCGAGCGCCGCCAGAATACGTTGCTCGGACGAAAGAGGGTCAGGAGTTGTCATGGCAGACCTCTATTCTGGCACGTAACTAGGACGGCTATTCAGCAGTACATCACGCAGTAGACCGCACATATCAGCTAAAGATGCTTGTAATTCTCTGGCCGGGAACTGTTCTTGGTCAAGGTATTTGGCAGCTTCGTCGAGGGCTATTTCAAAAAGTCCTTGCCATAGGTTCAGCTCATCGACTAGAGGTTGATAAACTGCGTTTTCATGAGAAACTAAGGGCAGAGGTTCTTCCTTCATTCTTCTCTCCTTAACCTGAAGCGCCTCGTAACGGACAAACTATACCAGGAACCTTATATTCGTGAGACGGGCGTTCACTGCAAAAATGGGCTCATCTTGCTCAAAAGTTGGATGCTCATCCTTACTGTAAGCCTGAATGATGTGATGATAGCGTCTGGCACGTTTCTGGGTCGCCTCTAGTACGTGCTGTTCTTGTTGCACCTCATCCTCTAATCTGAGTAGGAGCGAGGTAAGATGCGCGACATGCCTCTTTGAGATGGGAATTGTGGCAGGCTCAGATAAGATCCCATCTGCAACTGGAGCGAGAGTCTCGCTATTCACTGTAATAGATATGTCCTCACCGCTATCTGCTTCAGATATGTGTAAAGCAAGAAAGAAACGTCGATAGATGGGTTGTCCAACTGGGTGTTGTGTGAAGTCGGCCGGCTGAAACATAACCTCTGCAATGATGACCGCATCAGGCAGGTCCGACTGCAGCAAACCATGCAGGTTGGTGAGCGGAATGCGGCCAATATTGACCAGTTGATGTTCTGGTGAAAACTCTTTGTATGTATGAAGGCCGACATATTCTTGCAGACGCAACAGCGCTGCCAGTTCTTGCTCATTATCTAGCGGCCCCATGTCAGGAGGCCGAGCGCTCCTCTCGGCTATAGCCTCCAGAATGGTATCGGCCTCGGCTACAAATGTTTTTTCTGGCGCTTGTGCTTGCCGTAATCTGTGAAACTGCTCGATCATCTCAAAATACCCAGGCAAGATTTCATCATCAAATGCTGTGTCTTCATACGTTGCGGTGAGGCGTTTCTCAATAGTCTGGCGCAATCTCAGCTCCGATTCAATTAAATCAAGATTGAGAAAGTAGAAGATGTCCAACGGAGCGGCATCACTCTGATGGCGTGGCCGATCAATGCGTCCAATACGTTGCTCGTGGAGCATAGGATTCCAGCAGAGGTCGAGGTTGATAAGGACACGCGCATCTTGTAGATTCTGTCCGACCGATAGCGTATCAGTACCTACGACGATGTCGATAGATATGGGCAGCATTTCGTCATCTTCTATCTTGCCCTGCTTCTTTTTCTCTCCAGCAGCCCAGCTATTGGGTGCAAAACGGCGGAGTACCTGCTCTCGACTTGCCGCATGGCCATTGATCTGAGTGGCATTGTGGGTTTCCTTGCTACTCCCCATAACCAACCCTACTCCTCTCTGGCGAAGCAGAGGCTGGTGAAGGAGATGCTGGTAGACGGCGTAGGCTGTATCAGCAAACTGTGATATACACAATACCTTGTGGCCATTACCGATAGATGTCATTACCTGCTTTAGTATATTGTCAAGCTTGGGATCCCGTGTAAGAAGTGAGTGAAAATCTTGTTGGATAGCACGTATTATCTGCTCATCGTGATAGCAGTCGCCGAGTAATGTCTGACGAAAAGGAAGCAATTGTCCTGTTCCCTTAGCAACATCTATGATCTGGCGAACCTTTTTCATTCTTGCTTTAGGATGTGGAAGGAGGTCAGTAGTAGTTTCCCAGTCAAACTCCTCCTCGGTATCCTTCTCCTCGACACTGTACCTTTGCTTTAGCCACTGCGCGACCGCAGCTTCATCGTTTTCAACGTTTTCCAGTTCCTTTCGTAGGGATATGGCTTTCTCTGCGAGCGCTGCAAGGGAGTGCAAGAATGCTTGCATACTGCTTTCGGCGCGCTTAAGCAGGGTAAAGCGGTGGATCCCAGAGAGATGATTAGCGCCGCTATCCGTTGGGGCCAAGTAACGAAGCGGGTTAAAGTGGGGGAGGCGCAGCTCTTCGATTTTATTGAGTAGCGTGGAAAAAGCTTTATGCTGCTCTGGGGTATAGGCGACCTCGACGAGATGCGGAAGCCGTTGGGCGTAGAAGACTGTTGCATCACCACTCTCCCGTAGTTGGCGACGGGTTCGCTGCAGTGTGGTGAAGTTATACACCTGACGAAAAATTTGCGTATCTTGTTCAAACGTCTGTAGACCGACCTGGAATGCTTGAGAAAAACAGCTAAAGATCTGCGCAGGACGTTCTTTCCCACGGGTATTCGCCGCGAAAGGGGAAAGCATTGTAAAAATGTCGCCACGCCGATTATTCCAGGGCGTCGCCGTGACCAGAAGCCCGTACCTATCGATGGCCACCTCGCGGATATTGCGATGAAACTTGTTCTTGCTGTTGCGCATGTCCTGGTGCGCCTCTTCTATCACCAAGAGATCACATCCGCGAACCTGCTCTCTTGCCTCAACGCGATCCAGACGCTTAAACTTGTCCTTGTTTACAATCACCACATCAGCATTCTTATCCCCGGGGGTTCCAACCGTGAGATGCAATTTGGCGAGTTCCTCGCGCCAATTGTGCGCTAGCTTGCTTGGTGTCAGTACAGCAGCTTGTTTGAGGAGTTCGTGCTGGCGCAAGATTTTGATGAGTGTGGCGGTTGTTCGTGTCTTGCCCAATCCGACAGAGTCAGCAAGCAGCGCAACTCCTAATTTCTGAAGGCGTACGGCCAACTCTGCCGCCCCTCGCTTCTGATGAGGAAAGAGTTGTGCATCACGCTCCAGATCAAAATCAACGTGAAGGAGATGAGTATCGTAGTGTGAGACAAACGCCTGGATAAGTTGTGCCAGGTCGTCGACCTGATTGTTGCATAAACGCTCAAAAGCTGGCGCCACCCCCGCTAGCTTCCACTCTTGAACGTCCTCAACCAGTGGCATATTAATGGTTGCAAGTGGTTGGAACCAGAGGGGTTGCAATTGCTGCACTGCTTGATCCCACCGGCGTGCTGGCCCCGAGGGTGACCTTAGGGCAGATAGCACATCGTAATGGCTATAGCGATCCCCCTTACGTAGATGGCCCAGAGCCAAATGACCGTATGCATGGGCCAGGAGGTAATAGATATTACTCGGTGTGAGGCTATCGGCAAAGTACCAGATGAAACCGCTACCTCCTACATCGTCGCCAACAGGCACCAGAGCGCAATCAAAAGATGGTGGTGGTTCGCTCAAAAAGCGGGCGGGCGGGAGTCCCTGCTTGCCAAGAAATCCCGCTAGCGTTTTTGGACCGAGCTGCGGTATCATCTGACAGCTTGAGAGCATGAAAGGCCGAAAAGGGGATTCCGAGGGCATTGTATGCAACATCATCTGCATCTCACGACGTAGGGAGGAAGCCAGCAAATCGTGACGCAGTTCTACGTCGGAGAGGCAGGAGGCTAGACGCTGTAATATATCGCGTAGCAAAGCTACAAGTGGATGCTGAATGCTACCAGGAATTGTTTCTATCATTCTTCTCTCTCTCCTGAGGTCTTTGGCGGTGGCTCACTCTCTACCGCGTGCACCCACACATTTAGCGGACGACGCTTTCCTGGCTCCACCGTCAGCAACTCAAGCCCCAAGCGTCGATAAAAGAGATTGGCGGGGAGATCAGCGGGACACTTTAAGCGGATTTGGGTCTTTCCCGATTCGCGGGTGATATCTACCAGCTTATTGAATAACAAGCGTCCGATCCCTCTCCTTCGATATGCCTCTGCAACAGCAATACTGTACAGCGCCACCACGTTGTCATGCCGTATATAGAAATGTACCATGCCAGCCAGAAGTGCAGGCTCCTCTTCTCCTACCGGGACTACAAGGACCGATCGAGCCTGGATAGCTTTGCGCAATATTTCCCTGTTGACAAATCCGAGCTCATGCTTATGCTGTTGTGCTAACTCTTTCAATGATGAGAGATGGCATTCCTGCGCTGCCACCACAGAAAGCGCGGGCTGTGTGCTCTCCTCTTGTGCAATGGTTGCACTCGTAGAATGCTCTCTAGAAGAGGTTCGCTCCTGTGGTAACGTGTATGTATTCTCTTGACTATGCTGAGCGCTCATCAACACTATCCTTCGCTCTACTTATGTCATCCCAGGCAAATCTTACTCGTACTCGGTGGGGGCTACTTTTACGCTTAATCTCTGTTTAGAGTACAGGCTGGCAAGGGATTGCCAATTGGTAGCTTGCGAACCTCCGAGACGTTGAAATAGTAGCCCTAACTCGACTCCATCAATCGCATCGCTTTCTCGAGCTACTTCACGTAGTAAGGTCATCATTGTTATTTCTTCAGTTGATAGTTTGGAGGCCAAGACGCGCTGTTCATCAGCAGTAATAAGCGTATGCACTTCTGGTATGTGCTCAGTGAGCTTGGTAATATTTGCCACGACATTGTGCAATACCGTCTCGGCGGCTTCTATTGTCCCTCGTTTGACAACAGGCTTGATAAAGTCTGGACTCGAAACTGACTCCACCCACTTCTTAGTTGTTTCAATGTATTTCTCAATTTCTGCCAGTAAGCCAGTGAGCCTGGTGTGTGTAACGGAACGCTCCGCTTGAGGAAGGTTGTCTAAGCCACTCAGCAAACGCATTACCCGATCATACACAGCCTGGACCTGCGTATGCGCCTCTTTGACAGCCTCCTGTAAGAAGGTGTGTACTCCCTCCCATAAACGCTTATAACTATCTTGAGGTTGGGTTGCGTTGAAGACAATGTCAGGCCAGATTCTCACATGGGGGAACGCTTGGTGAAGAAAAGCTTGATAGTCTTCTTGTATGCCCATGAAGCGCGTCTCTTCTTCTTTAAGCTGCTGGGTAAACCCCCGCTCGATGCCCTCGAACTGTTCACGCCACCGAGGTTCCCGTTTGAGACCACCCAGTTTTACACTACTAAGTTCGCTCGTCACCTGCAAAGACCACGCTTGTAGAGCATTAGTGAATGGAATGGCAATATCAGCAGGAGCGTTCTCCAAGCGCTGCTGGAGGCTTTGGGCCTGCATCAACAGTTGTCGTGCCTGATGATGATGTTGTATGTTTTCCCCGACCTGGGCCATGCGTTCTTGTGGCTGTTGCAAATCTTTTTGTATGCGTTTGTATTGCTCTATTGAGTGGGCTATCTCGATCGGAGACAAAGAAAGATGGGGGAGAGAATCGTATAATGTGCGTATTTGTTTCTCCAGTTTCTCAAGCCGATCGGCAATATCTTGATAGTCTTTCAGAAGATTGAGTCGCTGAGTATTCAACTGGTCTGCGAACAACCCGTCACTTAAAGGTTTGTCGAGCGTTTCGGTCTTGATTGATTTTGCGATGCTTCGTTGTACAAGAGGCCGAAGATTATCAGCCAGCCGAGCTACTTCTGTCTGCATGAGCGCGTTCAGCCCCTGCTGACGCTTCTTAATAGTGAGTTCCAGGTTGCTCTGCTTCTGCTCATCGGGCGTACGCACACAACTTTCAATGATGCGCTCAATAGAAGCGCTTTCTGTTATCCACTCACTCAGTTGTGGATTTTCTGGTAAGGCTACCATAAGGGCGGACAGCTTTTCCTTATACTCTTTAAGGGCTGTCCGCAACTCCTCGACTTGTGGCACACGCACAACTTCCTCGATGAGCTTTGTACGCTTGGGATCCAGTGCGATCAAGCCCCGTATCTCAAGCATTTCTATGGCCTCTTGGACTTCTTCCTCTCGATATCCAGCCTCTTTTGCTCGTGCGAGTGCGACCTCATGGGTGATATATGGTCGAGGTTTTCCAGCACGAGAAGGTTCGCTCAAGATGCTGCCCTTGATCAGGTTGAGAATACGTGTCTCGAGTGGATGAAGTGTAAATCTCCAACCATTGCCCTCGTTTTTGATGAGAAGTGGGTTATTGCTGATGAACGTGTCTATTGCGGGAGTTGTGCGCCCAAATAGTTTTGCCAGGTCTTGTTTACTTTTGTCATAGAGCTGCTTGCCTTGACGTTCCACCGATGTAGAGAGCTTTCCCAAAGCGTCTCGGTAGTCGCGCAGGGCATGTTTCCACTGAGAACTTGTTATCAGCGTTTTGTACTCCGGATAACTCGTCTCTAACTGGCGCTTCACCACTTCTTCTACAATGCGAGGGCCTTTGGCATCGTTGGCGCTCTTTCCGATATCTGCATTAAAGAGTTCTTGTAAGGCGTGGCCGAGCAAAAGCGGTTGGAAGTTGCTGCGTATCATTTCATCCGCGTCTTTAGGCATAGCGCCTGCTTCGCGTTTTCGATCCAAATAGGCATAGAGGCTCAACAGCAATATCGGATTAATCGTTGAGGGTGCAACGACCTGACCAAGCGTCGTATTGAGGTCCCCATAATATGACATACCGCTGTGATGACTCATGTTAAGAACAAAAGTTGTTGTTTTATCCTCTTCACTGATGATCTGGCCCGGCAGCGTGAGGCGTATGTGTTCAGGCCGATCACTGTGGAACATCAATCGAAAATTGAGTGCGATATCTCCAGCGATAGCAGTATCACTCACGTCCTCATCTTCGAGGAGTATACGGACATGGAGAAGTCGCTCAGGATAGTACTTGCGGGTCGTTGTGAATGCGCCCTCAAAGATATAGGCCCGATTCTGAGTTAGTAGTTTCTCCAAACTAAGCATCAGTTTCCAATTGCCGTCTTTGAAGATGTCGTTTTTCAGCAGCTGCTGGAAGCCGTTTATCGCCAGTTCGCGTACATGCGCCGCTTGTTCATGATAACCACGGGTGAACTCGCGAATGGTGGTCGTAAGCCAATCCGTGTTGATTCTGCGATCTTCCAATCCCACCAGGAGCGCACGTGTCTCGCGTAGTTGCCCCTGAGCGTCGTAGCCACCACCAGCGAATGTGACAATGTCTCCGCGTGCCTCTCTGGTCAGGTCTTCAATTGCGTGTCGGACTTGATATTTGTCGAAAAGATGCTGAGATAGGCCCCCTATTGGAAAGGCTGCCATCAATTTGATGGCCTTTTGGTAGTCTGGATTTTTTTGGACAAAGTGCTGCGCAAGATGCTCGTTCACCACGCGCTGAAGGAATCCTGTGTTATCGTAGCTGATATCTCCTCTTAAAAACCCATCGACCAGGTCGATAGGGCTGAATGGCGCGCCGCGTCCTCCCTGCTCTTTGTAACGGCTACTCATTAGTCTGAAAACATCTACGACCGTGCGCGGTCCATTCGCAAGATCGGGACGCGCGGAGATCTGTCCTAACGCCTCCAGTGTTTCGGGCAGAACAATCTCGTCCCTGATCGCCTCAAAACGCAATTCTCGCGCGAGCTGTTGCCAGAGGTCACGCGCAAAGGTCTGATTGTAGATGATGCCGAGATCAAGTGCCAATTTATCTTCTTTGAGCCTTTGCACGAGATCACTGCGAAAATCATTCATGACACCCAGATCTTGCCTGGCTACACTAAGTATCAGTCCAAATGGGAGTTTGCCCTTGCGCGTGACGAGAGCCTGGATAATATTGAAGAGAGCTGGCAGTGCATCACGCGATTTATTGGTTTCAAGATATTGTTGGAGTTCATCAGCAATGACCACCAAGCCATCGTAGCGGGCTTTTTGGGCAAGCGCCGTCATCTCTTCAAAGAAATTGAGGTAGTCTAATGCGCGCAATCCCAAATTGTAGCGTCCCTCGTCGCGCAGTCGATACAATAACCGTCGTGTGCTTTCATCGCTCGCTTCTGCTTCGATGCTGCGCTTAAGGTTGCGCTGGTAGATAGCATCTGCCTCAGAAACCAGTTGAGGATAACTCCCTGCTAACTTGAAGCGTACCCAGCCATAGGTGGCGCTGATAAGGTGGTCGAGATGTTGAATCTGGAATGGAGGAACGCAGAGAATGTTAGCCTGCTCGCAGCGCTGCCACATAAAAATAGCTGTGCTTGTTTTACCATATCCATATTCAGCTGTGATATATCCCTTTGCAGCGTCCTGCTCCTTGACCAGTTTAATCAAGCGTTTCTCGTAGTCCGCCACCGTCGGCTGCTCTTCGTCACTGGAGGTGCTTAGACGACCGAGGATGACAAACGATCGAACATGTTCCATATAGCTCTGATATACAAGTTCTGGATCGTTAAGTAGATCATCAGGGGTCCGTGTGCCTACAATGGGCTTTTTCTGCAATACGACCTCTAAGTGCTCTAATTCATCTGCAATCATGATTAATCCCTCTCTGACTATATGGCTACAACCCCTTGTACGAGATCGTCTACCTGCACCAGTTGCTTCAACCGAACGAAGCGCCCGTATGAGCCAGAACGCGTTCCCTGACTGATGTACTGGGGAAATAGAGGTAAGGTCCAATCTAGCATTCGATCAAACTGCAATGGATCGAGCAAACATAATCTGCAGATCTCGTTACGCCTTTGTGGAGAAAGCAGCAAATCTACTCCTATTTCTGAGCTGTTTACTGTGTGGCTATGGCTCAGGGAAAACAAAAATAATTCTGTCGAACATGCCTGTCGAGGTCTAAATTCGAGCACGCGTTTGCTCTCTTGCTTGAGTACAGCAGGCTCTAACTGAGACAACCATTCTTGCGCTCCATCCATCGATTTAGTACTGACAGAGAGTTTTTCGCTTGAAAAATTCGGCACGTTTTGAAAGGAGATTTGTGCTTCATGAAGTAGTTGCTCGGTAAGTGCCAAGCGGGTGGCTCGATCAAGCTTTATATACTGTTGGCCCCAAAGCGTATTACAGAATGAGCGATAGAACCATGAGCGTCCAAATTCGCCAGGAGTTTCTGATTTCCAGGTGGTATAAAACAGAGCATGAAGCAAATCATACTGTACTGCATCACGTTTGGTTAGCAACCCACAAGCGAGAGGAGTCAGATAAACACTTTCATTTGTGATCTTTACCAAACCTAACTGCTGCGCTATTTTACGAGCTCCCCAAAAACGATTGCCATCAACGCTCTGTTCACAGGCCATCTGTTCCCATGAAGTACTATCCACATAAGGTATTTCAGCATTCTGCAAGACCTTCAATACGTGAAGTATTCTTTTCGGCGCATACTCTTTATCGAAATGAAAGACTACACTACTAGTGGAAGCCATCGTTTATACTCTTCCTTATATTTCACTGATCCTTGCTCGTAAATTGAGCGTGCTCGATCAAATTCTCCCCGGTTTATCATATGTACTGATTCGTTCACAACGAGGAGGTTGTGGACGACACGATGCATTTTGTGACTGACGATAGTTTGGTAGTCGGTACAGTAGAGACATGTGTGCCCGGTTACCTCTTTGAGGCGCGTGAAATCCTCCCAGGTGATACCCTTTTGAATTGTTGAGCAGCTATTATTGTAGGTAATGTTATAGCCACGCCCAAAGGGCATATGTACCTGCCCAAACCCAGCAGATTTAAACCATGATGCTGAGTCAAATGAATCCGCTCCAATGCTATAGAGCATCCCTACAAGGGGGGGAGCTCCCAACCCAAATAGGTGAACTTTCAAGCTGTATCTCTTAGCTATATCAACAACGAGTCGTGCGTTCTCAACAGCGGATTGCGTGGCTATGTTCGTCTCGTTGTTCTTGCCAAAAGTACCAAAACTACCGAAACCTACCCATTCTACACCGAGCGTGAGATAGTGTTCGAGGCAGTACTCAACTTGTTTTCTGGTTCGGCCATGCACTACGGGCATAGCCTTGGATTTCAATTCGTCTGGCATCTCTTGAAAGAAGAGGCACGAGTAATAGACCGTCTGCCGTACCTTCTCTTCAACTTCTGCATCTGTATCGCTCGACAACGGCACATAGTCCGGCAGTACGTAACGATCAGCCCAGCGATGACTGCGATAGCACATTAAGAGCCTCATATAAAGTTCATGGTATTGTATCTTGCCAACCTGGACATAATATCCAGCGCTGTCAAAACAGATTTCACTTCCGCGCTCGACTTGAAAGCGTTTGATGATACTAAGCGCATCTTTATTCATAAATAAAGGAGTTGTCAGCACATGTCTCAGGGAGTCACTTTCAGGACTTGCTCTCTCTAGATAGCTCTCAATCTTACGAACATCGCTTGGACATGCTGTCATAGAAGCAAAAAAATCTAACGTCATCTACGTTGTCGCTCTACCTTAACTATAAGTGCATACGTTTCGTGTGATTGCTCACTGTTACTTTTCTTTTCTTAAAAAAGCCTAGTTCGCACTTTTTGGCTCCCCCTTTCTGCAATGCGTTTGACCTGCTCCAGCGTCATCTGAAGCTGAGAAGCAACTTCTTCTAGCGTCCGGCTATGTCCATGACTACCATCGAAATCATATAGCAATTCGATCACCTGCCTTTCTTGCGGATCGAGGTCGGTAAGTAATGCGGCCGCACTATGATCGTTATCATAATTCTTCTTCGTATGCTGCTTGCGATGTCCCACTTTCTGAAGACCAAACTTACTCTGGATCTTCTTAAAAGCTCTGTCCTCTATTTGCCTCACACGCTCACGTGTTACATGCAATTCGTGACCAACCTCTTCCAGCGTTCGTATACCGCCGATTTCATCATTCAAATCATATCGTAGTGAGAGAACCTGTTTTTCTCGCGGGCTCAGATCACTGAGCAGGGCTTCAACCTCTTGTCTTGTACTCGACACCTCTATCTCATCTTGAAACACGTGCTCCTCGCTGAAGAGGAGCGCATCTTCCACATCTTGAAAAGAGTACCCGTCATGGACATGCTCTCTCATTATGTAACGATTGAGAGAGCCTACCTTCTTATCGGCTTGTAACAGTTCGGTTAATTTTTGAGGAGATATGTTCAGCGCTTCAGCGAGTTCTTCGTTCGTAGGAAGCCGCCCGAGTTCTCTATCTAGAAGGATGCATTGTCTCTTTACCTTCATCAGCATATCGTGAATATAAACAGGAAGCACGATATGCCGACTATAGCTTGCTACAGCGCGATTCAGCCAGGAGAATACCCACCAATTAACGGAAACAAGTAGACGCGTGCTCCTGGTAGCATCAAAGGCCTGAACGCCTTGTATTACTCCCAACATTCCATACTGAATGAGATCGTCAAGATCGATACCCTGGCCCAAAAAGCGAACCGCTTTTTTCACCGCTACCCATTGCATCTTATAGACAAGAAACCGTTCCAAATCCGCAATTTCTGCTTTTATAGCCGCTCTCTTACCATCAAAATTTGGATTATCTGACAACTCGGAGAGATATGCGCGAGCATTCACCAACTGCGCGACATATTGACGTTCTTGGCGTCGTGTTAGGCTACTCGCGCGTGCCGCTTGTATGACAAATGCGCGAGTAGCCTCACTAATAGCAAGCCCTGCATATCCCAGGCGTTCAAGAGCCTCTTGTTGTGCTTTCTCTTCATCTTCCCAGTTAATATAGAGAATGCTGCAATTGCCAAGCCAACCAGGAGCCCTTTCTCTTCTCTGTGCCTGGCCACCTGTCACAATATGCCCTGTTTCTCTTTGCAACTGTGACTGTTCTTCTGCCTGCTCTAATGCGAGTAGTTCAGCCTCGATGTCAAGTAGTTCGAGGCTATTTAGTGAGAAATCATACTCTATAGTCTCTTCTTCATGATTTAAAGGAGAAATCTCAAAGGAGAGTGAGGTGTCAGTAACATATTTCTTATCTGGTGAAGGAATGCCCGTTAGAGCAGATTGGGGGTCACCCGGATATGCAAGATTAGAAGATGTTTCGCTACCAATGTAACCGTTTTCTGATTTCTCTCTCAACAATTGGGAATTATCGGGGATAGTCCATAAATCATCCTCAATTTCGATTGAGTTTAACTGAAAAGGACTCCTGCTTAGTGGAGAGGATTCAATGATATCATGAGGAAGATCCAGATGAAGTGTAGTATCAGAGATTTGTAGAGTACTTGAAAGCTCAGCTTCATCCATGCCTCTACTATGTGTAGTATATTGGCTGGTTGGTTTACTATATAGTTTTGTGCTACCAAACTCTTCTTTTGGATCCGCCCATAGGTCGTCCTGGGTCATGCAATCCCCGCCTTGCCAGCCAAAAGTAGTATTTTAGAAGCCTTAATCCACTAGCAGTAAAAATAGAAAAGAGACTTCTAAGGATCATCTCTCTCTCACTCAGATATATTGTTACAGCAAGGAAGATCAACGCTAAACGGGAGAGACTCTTCTCATTTGAGACATTATAGCATATTTACGGTAATTTGTTAATAGAAGCTATTTTTCTAAAATCTATAGACATTATAACTAGAAAATATGTTCGAAAATAGGGCGATAATACTATGATGGGTCTCAAAATCCCAGCGAGTCTCACACAAGCGCCGAGCAGGTTCACGATGAAGCGTGAAAGGTTATGTTGGGGTCCCAACATTTTTACCCCCATACGCACCAACTTAAGGGCTTAAGGCCCAATTCGTCGAGCCCCGCTGGAGGAGTTGGGCGGAGTTGGGATGCTTCCTGCGCTTGTTCATTTGGCAGCCTGAATGCATGCGAGCGCTTCCTGCTTTGGAGGACAGAGCAAAGCGAGCGGACGCCTGCCAAAGCTTCGAGGAGAGAACAGGCGGTATCGCGGACTACCTGTGCCAGCTTGACCAAACTGCGCTGTTCATCAGGCCCTGCGAACAGGATGATGAGCCAGTGTTGCAGCAGCAGTCCAATGAGCTTGGCATACAGTTCACAGAGAATCCGCCACTGGTTCGCCGTTCGCCATTCATCAATGCCTCCGTACTGCTTCCATAACTTATAGAGCATCTCCATTTGCCACCGTTCCCGCAGGAGCACAAGCGCTTCCTGCAAACTGAGCAGGTGAGCAGGCGCTTCAGTGAGCAAGACCGTCCAATCTGCTAGTTCCCAAGCCCTCTGCCGGATCGGTCGGTTTCGCCGCAATGCCTCCGCTTCCAGATCGGCGCGTCGAAGCTTCGCCACTTCTTCGGGGACCCGGATGACGAGCAGGCGCATCAGATAGCGGTGCTCATCGGCTACCCGAACCCAGAGTTCTTTGGTCTGTCCCACCCGCTGTGGCAGCAGAGGATCCAACTTCAGCGGCTTGCCCTCTGGGGAGAAGTCACCTGGTTCTGGCTTGAGCACGGGTCAGCCGTGTAACTGCCAGCCGCTCGTCGAGCCGCAATGCTTGCCCAGTCCAGATAGCCTAGATCCGCGAGAGACAAACTTCCAGCAGGCAGTAGTTCCTCTTTGAAGGGACTCGACCGATCACTCGTGCGCCCAGGCGTGAGCTTTGGCCCTTGCAGACTCCCTCGTTTTAACTGGAAGCCGCACATGGAGTTTGACCGCTGCATGACCTTCTCCAGGCGCTCCACCACAGCCTTGCCAGCATGTAACCAGCTCATTTGGCAGTGCGACGGTGCTGCTATCTTCGAGCACAACCGCTTCAAATCGGCTCACCAACTCCAGAGGTACTTCCCGATCTGCCTCCACCACGACACCAGTCATCTCCTCCAGAATGGCATGCAGGAAGAGAGCACACGCTTGGGTGAAGCGTTTATGGACCGCCGTATCTGTCACCTCTACTTCCCGCAGCCTCGCCACCGATGCCAGTGCCTCCAAACTGGCATCGGGATGGCTCAGCCAGCCAAAGACCAGCGTTTGGAGCAGATCAGCTCCGCTGAATTTCCTCTGTCGCTCAATACAGCCCATCTCACGGGCCAGAACATTCGCGCGTTCTTCCATAATGTATTTTAGAGAACACTCCACCTGTGATACACTTGCCATGTCCTTGCTCCTTCTGAAAATGATATCTGGATGATCTTTCTGTTATCATCGCAGATGGAGCTGCTTTTTGCCTCATCCTTGCTTAAGTTGGTGCGTATGGGGGTAAAAATGTTGGGACCCCTATATGGAAGAGCAGCGTGGTTCACGCGCCAGACCCCAAAGGCATTGGTCTCAAATTGCTGCTGGACCTGCGCAATGCTAAATGTTTCAAGAGGACCAATATAGGCCCGGTATCACGTAAGCTGTCATGAAGCGCAAAGTGGAAACAAGAAGAACGGGAGAAAAGAGCAGAAAGTGCATCACTTCAACTCTCCAAGAGCTTTCTCTCAGGAAATCCTTCTTTTCTGACAAGAAACACGCATCTCACCAAGGGAAAGAGCCTTCCTTGTTCCTTGCTAGAGCTGTATTTCTCGCAAAAAAGGTATTTCCTGCTTGCTACTTTGCGCTTCATGACAGCTTACGTGACACCAGGCCATGCACGCTCTCATCGACACCGTAAGCGACAAGAGCACAGAGATCAAAGGTGCGACCTGGGTGGATTGGGATCAACAAGGACGATTGGTTTTTGCACGGGATGGACAGCTCTTTGCCTCTCAAACTCCCCAATCACCGCTGGAGGTCCACATGCTTGCCGATTTTCGTGCGAACACCATGACATTTATCCTACCACCTGATTGGGCCAAACGTTGGTAGAACATGTCCCTCGTACTCTCGTATTGGGAGCCATGGAGCACCACAAGCACAACGGTACCGTTTGGTGATGTCTTTCTACATAGGATACTGGCAGTTGACAGAGTTCTCATCTCCTTGTAGTCCCAGCATTTTGCGCCTCTTCCAGCAGGCCCGCGGCTCGGTAAGTAATCCAGGCACAAGCCAAATGAAGCAGGCCCAAGTAGTTCTCGCCTTTTTTCTCCCAGCGGATCAACAGACAGCGAAAACGATTCATCCAACTATGAGCCCGCTCCACCAGCCAACGTCTGGCCTTGTACCCAACCTGCCGTTTGATGGCCTGGGCTTCTTCATTCCTGGGTCTAATATGTAGCGTATAGCCAAATTCCTTGCCCAATTCCCGGACCTCATCATAGTCATAGCCTTTATCCAAGCATAAGTGCTGTGGCTCCTCCGGCGTTGGTTGCGGCCGATCAATAGGGATGCTGTCCAGTGTCGCGCGCCCCATTTTGAAATCATTGCGGTTAGCTCCCGCGACTGCAAGGCCAATCGGTAGCCTATGGCCTTCGACGAGCAGGCTTCGCTTCACTCCCCGTTTGGCTCGATCGGTCGGATTGGGCCCGGTCTGTTGTTGGCCTAGTAGAGCTTTCGTCATCGCCCCATCCATGGCCTGCCATTGCCAGTCCAGACCTTTCAATTCATCGTAGTCGAGCAGACCTTGCGCCCACAAATCCTTAAAGACGCCCGCCCGGGTCCATTCCTGAAAGCGTCGATGAGCACTGCTACTCGAACAGATCCCTGTGGCATCCAGCGCTTTCCATTGACATCCTGTCCGCAACCGATAGAAAATCGCATCCAGCGCTTTGCGATCGTCCACTCTCGCACGATGGCACCCTAACGGATGCGGTTTTCTTGGTGGCAAGAGGGGTTGGACTTTGGCCCACAGTTCATCTGGGATCCGCCAGCGCCGGCTGGCCTTTGGAAGATTCCTATCCACTTTTCCCATCTTCTTCGTGTGTTTTTAGGAGATAGTGGTAAATGCCCTACGAAGTGAACGGATCTGGCCCTCAAACGTGGAATATTGCCCTCAATCTTGAACACTGGGACAAAAATTCCTGGAAAAACCGCTCCCCATCAGGTATACTTTCTTCCAAAGCTGTAAATTGCACTCCTCATCGCGGGAACTGATGAACCATTGGTATTGCGGAAGACGGACGCACCTATCAGGCGAGGATGCTCATGGTCGCACCAGAAGTACAGGGCATTGATCTGTTCAAAATAGCGGGCCGCTCCATTTCAGGATGGGTTCCCAGTCTCAAAACGGGTACCGTGATCAGACAACCGTTTTGCAGCCAGCTCGAAGAACGCTTACTGCTCTGGCTTGAATATCATCCCCTCGTGGTGAACTACGCGCGTGGCGACATTGGCCCAGAGTTTGCCACGAAGTATCGGCTACCGATTCCGCAACACGCCCCGTTCGCGATTGGCTACACGTTTGAGAACAAACCCCATCATTACCTGCCCGATTTCGTGGGCACCTTGGCCGATGGAACATCGTTCCTCGCCGAGGCGGGCATGGAGGATGACAAACGGGGAGATCGTAACCTAGCCAAAGCCGAGGCCGCACGACGACTTGCCTGCTTGCAACAAGGCACCTTCTGGATTGGCACCGAGCGTACCTTAACAAAACGTCGCCACTACAATTTGGTCTTCTTGCATGCTAGGCGCAAGACGTTTCCTGCCTTTGCTGACATTGCCGAGGCTGTACACTCGGTCTGGCCTTGGGGAGAAATGGCCCCGGTTAGCGAGGTAGCGAGCAGACTTTCACAGCAGTTTCCCGTCGATCTGGTGGAAGCAACGATCTGGAAAGTGGTGGCAGATGCGGCGGCAGCGGGACATCTGCTGCTCGATTTGGAGCAGTACACCCTCTCTCGCACGCTTCCTCTGGCCCTGCTCCCACCTGATGTTCCGGTGCTTGTGCCCTCACCGCTTCCTGACACGCTTCTGCCTGAACCAGATACGACGGAAGTTCCAACCATCTCACGTGTGCCGCCCACCCTCATTCCTGGTCCGACATTTGATGCCTCGACGCTTCCAGAATCCCAACGAGAACAGTTTCACCGCAATCTGCGTGCCGTGGAACAGGTGCTGGCCGGAGCCACGCAAAGTCGCGTCGCCGAAAAAGAGGGCATCCCCCGTTCGACTCTTTCGCGGCTGGTGAGCCGGACCCGCGAGAGAGGCCAGATTGCCTGTGTGTCTCATGGCAGCTACCGTAGGGCCACGACCCTGCATCCGGCCTTCGTCGGGTGTATCCGTCGATTGTTTGGACTGCCCACACGGCTTGCCATGACGGCAATTCGAGAGCATACCGAAATGCAACAGGTCGCGGCACGCTTATCAAAGGAAACTGGAACACCCGTCAAACTTCCCTCCTACAAGCAGGTGCGCACAGCCGTGCAGCATTTGAAGATGGACCCGATTCTCTTGGCGATGCGCGAAGGGGCCAAATCAGTGGCACGGCCACGCGAGTCTGCCGAGTCCTTTGTGCTCTCCATTCCGGCTCCAGCACTGCTCACCCAGGTCGATGAACATACGATGGACCTGTATGTCGTTACTCCTGATGGAACGACGGTGGCCAGCCGTGTGCATGCGGCGGTGCTTATCTGTGTCAAAACGGCGGCCATCCTCGGCGCGGTCCTGGCGTTGGGACCACTGAAGGAAGAGGACTATATGCGCCTGGTCAAGGTGAGCCTGGAAAGGAAAGAGCACCTGGTCGGCATCAATGGATGTGAGCATTCCTGGTTCTGTTTTGGCAAGCCCGCCATTATCTTCCATGATCGAGGGAAGATCCTCACCTCTGAGCGAGCGCGGCAAGTGCTTGTGGATCGCTTGGGGATTATCACCGAGCAAGCCCCACCTTACGCACCATCCGCAAAAGGAACGGTCGAATCGCTCTTTCGGTGGATGACGGAACGTTTTGAAAAGAGACTCCCCAACTCGTCGTACGGCGTCCACGATGCCGAAACAGCGGCGCAAGCGGGAGGCATGACACTGGAAGAACTGGAGCGCTGTTTCTATCGAGCCATCGTTGATGATTATCAACGCGAATTCGATACCCTGCGACAACAACCCCGTTACCTCCTGTGGGAACAAGCCGTGGCGGCCTCTGGGGTGCCACAGTATCTCGGTTCGCCCGATGATTTGAAGTTGCTGCTCATGAAGGCCGTCAATCGAAAGACACCTCATCATGGCTATCGTGTGCAAAACGGCAACAGATTGTCGTTTCAGGGGCGCTGGTATGTGTGCCCAGGACTCCTCTCACGGCTGCGAGGCCGTGAGTTTGACCTGTACTACGACAGGCGTGACGTGGGAGTGCTCTACATCTTCGTCGGAGGCGAATATGTGGGCGAAGCCTACTGCCCACAACTCATGGGAGGCCGCGTCAGTGAGTGGGAAGCCAGAGCCATACGCAAACACGATGAGGAGCAGCGTCATCTCGCCCGTGAACAAGGGCTGCTCGTTCGTGCTCATATTCAGGACGAAGCACGGGCGGCAAGCCGTCGCCGCAGCACAGAGATTCGCGCAAATGAACAGGCCCGTCAATGGGATCGCCAACGCCCAGACATGCATCCCGCCCTCGTTTCTGAACGATTAGCGAGTGTCGAGGCCGAGATCACGCAAGTCGTCACGCTTGCGGACCCTCGCCCGGACGCTGAGCCGGATCGTCCCGTACCTGTCTTACCCGTCCGCATGATGCGAGAGGAGGAACGTTGATGACTCATCCTCTTTTCAGAAAGGATATTTTCGTCGAAACCGCCTTCGCGAAACGTTTTCAACAGATGCTGCAAGACGCCTGGGACAATCGTTCCTGGCATCTGATCGTGGCTGATCCGGGCGCTGGCAAAACCATGAGTATCCGTGACCTGCAAAAAAGGGCTGGCGGACGATCCGTTCTCGCGGTGGTGTCTCCCAAAAACAATGACGATGAGCAGGCCTTGGGCGACCAGTTCTTTGCGGCGCTTGGCCTGCCGATCCGAGGGCATTGGAGTACCCGCAAGCCCAAACTCATGGGACACCTGCACCAGTACAGCACAGAATTTTTGATTGTGGATGATGCACACGATCTCTCTTTGGAACACCTGATGTTGCTCAAAGAAGTGACAGACCAGGGGCGGTTACAGTACGACCATCCGCTTGGTTTGTGTCTCGTAGCGGCAGGGCGCGGAGATACGATTCCCTTGAAGGAGACGTTCGATCTGCCTGATCCGACCTGGTTGCAATTTCGCCGTCGCTTCGACAAACTGGCCCCCTTCTGCCGCATCGCTAGCCACACCTCGGAAGAAGTCCGTGCCATCCTTGCCACCCTGGAAACGGTGTACCAGCAGCTCTTTCCGCAGCTCAATTTACGCCAATGGACCAGTTCCATCTACACTTGGTTGACGCATCCGGTTCTTGATCCGACCCACTCAGGCCGTGTCACGATGGACAATCTTATGAAGCTGGTGACGACTGCCCTGGAATGGTCTTATCTGGCCGGGGAAACCGATGTGCGAGCCGAGCAGCTCAAGTCCGCCGCAGAACTGCTTGTGCTGCGCCATGATACGCTGAAGCTTATTGATGGAGCCGGGCCAAGGGTTGAAGTCCTGAAAAGGGACGGAGCAGAACCCACGAGTGAGAATGGGGCAGAACGCAAAACGGTTCAAGAAAGCGAACAGCAGAATACGACGGAAACGGTGAAAGAACAGGTGCAAACGAGCAAAACACCCAAATGCACGTTTTTTGGGAAGGTTTCCATCGATCTCAAGCGGTTTGCCGACAGTGGCGTTGCATTGGTGGAATGTCCTGACTGTTCGAGAACGCGTTCGCTCTCAGAGCACAAGGGCGTCCTCCGCTTCCCCTCGCACGACAGGCGCAAAATGCAGACCCCTGTGACTTCAAAGCGTTGGGCGGCCAGGGGAAAAACGGACTGGGACGTGGTTGAAGGATAAATGATGAGAGGCAGAGACGGCCACGGTCGGAGGCGAACTGACCGACTTCCATGGTCATGCCCTGTTCCGACCGGGTGGCAAGGGGCTGGTGGGGAGCCAGGCTCAGCAGATGCTTGCAGCGGCCAGGCAGGGGCAGCAGGTGACACTCGATGGGCAGAACCTGGTGGAGGTCATGGCAAGTACATCAGCTTTTTGCATGCTGCAGTCATCACAGGTAAAGGCAAGACAGGGGCAGGAGGAAGTCAGCCTCTCTCCTTATGCTCTTTGCAACAAAGAAAGGAATCACAATGGAAAAGAAAGTCTATCGAAGCGAACTGAGCCCCGTAAGTTTTCTGGAACGCAGCGCCTCCGTCTTTCCAGACAAAACCGCGATCGTTCATGGCGAGCGGAGGTACACCTATCGTGAGTTCAGCGAGCGGGTGTATCGCCTGGCCTCTGCCTTGCGCAGGCGCGGACTGCAGAAGCACGACCGGGTGGGCTTCCTGTGTTTCAACACTCCTCACCTGCTTGAGGCTCATTTCGCGGTTCCGGCAGCAGGCGGCATCCTGGTGGCCGTCAACACCCGGCTTGCCTCGCAGGAGGTCGGCTATATTCTCAAGCACTCCAATGTCCGCTTCCTCTTTGTCGATAGCGAACTGCGGCCACTGGTCGAACCGCTCAATCTGGAAGGGATTCAGCTGGTCTGTATCGATGATACCGGCACCCTGGATGATCCCTACGAAGCGTTCCTCACAGAAGGCTCTCCAGAGCCGGTCGTGAGCTGGTTGGAGGATGAGGAAGAAACGATCAGCATCAACTACACCTCTGGTACCACCGGCAATCCCAAGGGGGTGATGTACACCTATCGGGGAGCCTACCTCAATGCGCTG
>Ga0070698_100001232_pt1 | contig 28474 bp, 27 predicted proteins | sample KBSK1502metaG_FD_65477 | JGI IMG/M metagenome (GOLD analysis project Ga0070698, IMG submission 65477) | Corn, switchgrass and miscanthus rhizosphere microbial communities from Kellogg Biological Station, Michigan, USA - KBS K1-50-2 metaG | ecosystem: Host-associated > Plants > Roots >...
AAAAGTTTTGCAAAACGATTTAATGTGACCGGTGTAACAAGGGATAAAGAGTATTTTCTTGCAAAAGAACATGAGAGAAGTAAAGTGCATTACTTAAGTGTAAATCCAAATGGTGAAGCAGAAATTGTGAGAATTGTTTTAACTCCGGGAAGCAAAGCACATAAAAAAGAATTTGAATACAACTTTGCTGAATTGGAGATCATGGGGAGAAGCAGCAAGGGTATTACAGTAACAAAATACCCCATAAAAGCTGATGGGGTGAAGCTAAAGGAAGCTGGCAAATCAACTATCGCTGGAAAAAAACTTTGGTATGATGATCAGTTTGGAAGATTGAATGTTGATGAAAAAGGCCAGTACCTCGGCATGTTTGATGGAGATGATAAAATATTGGTTGTTTATAATGATGGCAATTATGAAATAACCGACCAGGAACTCACGCAAAAACTCGATGCAGAAAAAGTATTGTTGATAGAAAAATTTGACCAGGAAAAAACTGTTACAACTGTTTATGTTGATATGGACAAAAAGCAATTCATGGTAAAGCGATTTAAAATTGAGACTACAACTTTAAAAAATAAATTCCTCTTTATTAAAGAAGGCGAAGGCAATTATGTTGAAGCAGTAACAACTGATGCCGAACCGGTTTTAGCTGTGCAACAGGGGAGAGGTGCACAAATAAGAAAAGGAAAAATGAAATTGGAAAAAGTTGCTGAGCTATCTGGTTGGAGAACTGTTGGTACAAGATTGCTTGATTACAGTAAAAGTGTAGAAATGGAATGGGTAAAACCAAAAGGCAGTAGTCAGCCGGAGTTATTTGAGTGATTTGTTTTTGGGTTTATCAGGGCTTTTCTTTTTTATTCTTATTGTCGCACTTTTTTCGAGATTACTTGTAAGACGAACTTCATAGCGTTTTTTTCCATCGTTTACGATCATCAATGCTGTGTTTGGAGGAATAGCACCAAGATTATCAGCAAACATGGTTATCTCGTTCACTTCTTTTGTTGAGTCTAAGGGAATATCAAAGTGAACTGACCTGGTGCTTAGTATTCTATTAAAAGCAATTAATTTATCATTTAAGAAAACAGAAATTGAATCGCCATCAATTTCACCATTATCATAAAAATCTACTTTTAGGGAGTCTGCTTCAACTGTTAATTCTTGTGCAACCACCTTTTCTCTTTCTTTGAATTGGTTGCTTACAACATAATTAATAACATTTCGCGGCTGAATACGTACAGCAGCGATTGTATCAGCTTCAGAAGGCCGCCATACCTGGAAAGTTTCTTTAAATACTTTAATGGCATTCATGATCGAATCTTGTTTCAGTATATCAGTATTCAACTTAAGGGTAAATAAAATTTCAGGACAGGTATATTTATATTCTGGTTTGCTTATGAAAGATCCTTTTAATACAGAATTCACTTGTGAAACTCTAAGCGTTGCTGCAAAATTCATAGCGCAATCCACATCCCGGTTATAATAAGACCCATAATAGGAAACAGGAATATTTGAAATATAAACAAGTCTTGTGGTGGAATTATAAGTGCCGCGGATCGGGATACTGCGATAAGTGTTTTTGAAAAAATAATTCAATACTCCTTTTACATTGTTATTATCCTGCTCAAGAATTAGTTCAACCAAATAATTGCTATAAGTGTTCCGCAATTTTACATTCGCAGATCCATACCAATAACCGGTTGGTGATTGCGAAAAAAGTTGTAACGTGAAGAGAAGGCCTAAAAAGAGAAAAGGTTTTTTCATGGAACAGGAAATTATTCAATAACTGTGTTTATTTATAACGCAGTTTTATCCGAAAAATTACCTGATGAATCGTTTCATTTCTCTTTCAACATCACGTTTTTTGATGGTTTCCCGTTTATCGTGGAGCTTTTTGCCTTTACCAAGCCCAATTTCAACTTTAATTAGATTTTTTTCATTGAAAAAGATCAAAAGAGGGATCAACGTATATCCTTTTTCTTTCAGCTTTGTTTCTATTTTATTGATCTCTCTTTTTTGCAAAAGCAGTTTCCTGTCTCTTATCGGATCATGATTGTTTGTAGTGCCATGAGAGTATTCAGCGATATGCAAACTTTTAAGCCACATTTCGCCTTTATGAATAATGCAATAGCTATCGTTGAAACTTGCTTTGCCTTCTCTTAATGATTTCACTTCTGTTCCGGTCAATACAATTCCTGCGACATATTTATTGTCGAAAAAATATTCATGAAAAGCGGAGCGGTTTTTAATTTCCACTTTGTTTATTTAGAGTACTTAAAAACCTTGAATTTATCGATTTGCTTGTTATATGGACCAATATAGTAGTCATTATTCACTTGAACTAAAAATGTGCTTGAACTTGCAATTTCTTTTACGTCAATATCATCAAGTAATTTATCAGTTATAGTAATTACATGTTGATTAGCCGATGGTGTAAATGAAGTTTTGGAAAACTTCGAATGTGAATACAGAAATTTATTACGGGTTGACGTAATATAAAAAATAAGATGTGCATTATTGACATTTAAGAATGCAAGAGAACTAAGCATTCCTGTGCCAAGAGCCAATAACGTTCCCCCTAATCCTGCTGTTTGATTATAACTACCAAAAGTTATAGTTAAACTATCTGTTGAGATCCCTGACAAGGTCAAAAACTGCGATCCGTCAATCATTCTCAACATAAAGCGTTTTTCATTTTCTAAAACTTTTTCCTGGTTCCTTGATCCATAAGTCCCTTTTTGAATAAGTTGGGAATGCACCAACTTATTAAGTGAATCTTTGACTGGCACCGAATATTTTTTAATTTGCTGGTCTGTATTTAAAGAATAAAAAAGAAATTCAAATTGATAGCTCGAAGAATTGTTTATGATCAGTAGTGAATCAAAAACTGTAAAGAATGGCCTTTTTGCTTTATAATAATCAGTTTGCGCAACAGATAAGCCATCATTAACAAAAAAATTATGATGCTTAATACCAATGTCATCAATTTCCATTAAATACACTCCCAAATAGTTTGGCATCATGATCCCGATATATGTTTTTTCATCATTATAAAACACCTTACCACCTCCTGGAATATTAATAGGATATTCCATATCAGTACGATTCACGGGAAAGTAGTTTAAGTATTTTTTGAATTTGATCTTGTTAAGATTGCCGAATTTTTTTTCTTCTTTTGGTGATAAATTATGTTCAGGAAGATCAAATGTTTTCTTTTTAATGTTTTCACCAGGTGACCATGTATATAAATTAAGTTTGTCTTTTTTTGCTGAATAACCAATTATCCGGAGATTGTTTTTGCCTGGTAGAACCGCCAGCATTCGTTCATCGAATTCGTTTTGTCTAAGTCTTAACTCAAAAACTTTTTCATCATTTTTTTTTTCGAAATCGATGTGATACACCACTATATCATCCCGATCTCTGAAAATCTCAAACACTCCATTTCCTATTATCATCTCAGAAGCAAAATTCAAAGTATCTCTATGACCAGTATAGAAATAACCATCTTTTCCAATGGTGTATTCTTTTAAAAGCCGAAAAGAATTATCATAAAGCTGACGGGTAATTTTGTTTTCATATTCAAGATCAATATGTATTTGTTGATTGTATTTATTGTAATAGGAGATTGCTTTATGTCTTTCTTTAAAGCCATGAGGCGCTGCTAAAACTGTTATACTGTCCTGTGCAAAAGACGAATAGTTGAGAAAAAGAAAAACTGAGCTTAGGATGACTGTCTTCATTTAAAACTAATTTTTAAACATCCACAACAGCTTCGTTATTTTCTCCTTCAATTCTTTTCTTGGAACAATAAAGTCAAGGAAGCCATGCTCAAGGATGAATTCACTACGTTGGAAACCAGGCGGAAGATCTTTCTTGATCGTTTCTTTAATAACTCTCGGTCCTGCAAAACCGATCAATGCGCCGGGTTCTGCAATATTCAGGTCGCCCAACATACCAAAGGAAGCAGAGATGCCGCCAAATGTTGGATCAGTTAAAAAAGAGATATAAGGAATTTTTGCATCGCTAAGTTGAGAAAGCTTGCCACTTGTTTTTGCAAGCTGCATAAGCGAGAAAGCACTTTCCATCATTCTTGCTCCACCACTTTTTGAGATCACCAGGTATGGCATTTTATGTTCAATGCAATAATCAACAGCTCTCGAAAATTTTTCACCCATCACACTGCCAAGACTGCCACCGATAAATTCAAAATCCATGCAGGCAATTACAATATCATTACCGCTAACTTTTCCAACTGCTACCCGCATCGAATCTTTCAGATCAGTTTTATTCCAGATCTCTTCCAGTCTTTTTTTATACGGTTTCAGATCTGTGAATTCCAAATAATCTTTGCTACGGATATTTTCAAAAAGTTCTGTGTATTCGTTATTGTCAAAAAGAAGTGAATAATATTCTTCGCTGCCGATGCGATGATGATAACTGCATTTCGGGCAAACAAAAAGATTTTCTTTCAGTTCGTTTGATGTGCAAATAAAATTGCATTCAGGGCATTTGGTCCATAGCCCCTCCGGCGTTTCCTTTTTTTCATGCGTCCCTGTCAGGATTCCTTTTCTTATCCGCTTAAACCAGCTTGTCCTTGTCGATTCTTTTCCTTCTTCACCAGCCAGGTTGGAATCAAAATCTTCTACCTGTTTTGCCATGCAAAAAGTTTTGAGTGGTCACAAATATAGGGAATCTGCAATTTGAGGTTTGAGGTTCGAAGTTTGAGGTTTTTAGATTGAACGTTTGATAGTTTTTTATGTTCCGGGCTTTTGTTCCTTACTCATCGTCCCTTCCGCAGCAGGCGGACACTTGGGCTTTTTGTCCACCCCCAATTGTAAATTATTTCTGTTCGAACATCCGGCCCCCGCCAGCGGGCAATAACGAGCAAATGGGAACAAGGATTAAGTGATAATCCTGAAAAATCCCAAAATACAAATGACAAAGAAAATAGTCTTGCTGATAATGTTAATGTTGATGGTAAGTTGTTGAGTGATGGGCTTATTAAAATATTTGGGACTGATAAACTCACTGATGAGGGCGGCAATCCTATTTCCGTAGAAGCAGCTACCAAACTTATTGGGGCAGTTAAAAAGAATGGGATTGTAAATTCATCAATTAACCCCTCAATTAGTGGGATGAACATTAGATTCCCTTTGGAGGGTAAACCATTTGAAATCTACTTATGAAGTCCATTCTTTCTTCAATATTATTCTTAAAAGTAAACTCTGCATATAACGATGTGTTTGGGTCAGCAGTAAGATTAAAAGTTACTGATGCGGCCTTTTCTTCAAATTCTTTTCTGAACTCTTTCAAATTAGATAACCATTTTTCTTTGATTAATTCCCGTTCCTGAATCGAAGGGTTAGCATTTATGAAATAATAATCTACCATAATAGTTGTTTTGACGAAATTAAAACTAAATAACCATGTTTAAGAACTTAAGAGAATTGATTGTCTCAATGCCGGATGAAAAACAATGCAGGGAGTTTTTAGCTTTGCAGCGTTGGCCGGATGGTGTTGTATGCCCTTATTGTGAGGGTAAAAAAATATATAGAATTAAAGAACGTGATAGGTATAAATGCGGTAATCCTGAATGTTATAAAAAGTTTTCGGTAACTGTGGGAACTGTTTTTGAAGATAGCAAAATACCATTGGTAAAATGGCTTACTGCTTTTTATTTAGCATCTGCACATAAGAAGGGAATTAGTTCTTATCAGTTGGCAAAGGATATTGGAGTTTCTCAAAGATGTGCATGGTTTATGCTTCATAGATTAAGAGAAGCATTTAGAGAAAAATGTCCTCAATTCTTAGATGGAATAGTTGAACTGGATGAAAGTTATGTGGGCGGCAAAGTTGCTAATAAACATAAAAAGCAACGTGAAATAATGCTAAAGAATAATAAAGGCTATTATGGCAAAGCTCCTGTATTTGGTATGTTACAAAGAGAAGGGAAGGTTATTTTATTACAAGTTCCTTTTGCTAATGGTGAAGTATTAAAACCGATCATTGAGCATCATTTAAAACCCGGTTCATTAATGATTACAGACGGCTTTGGAGCATATAAGAATATGAAATTTAAACATGAAATAGTGAACCATGAAGCAGGGGAATTTGGTAGACAGGAATTTCATACAAACTCTATTGAAGGCTTTTTTAGCCAGCTTAAACGTGGTATCTATGGCATTTATCACCATGTATCACCAAAACATTTACAGCGTTATTGCGATGAGTTTTCTTATCGTTATAACCACAGAAAGATGAATGATGCGGAAAGATTTACACTAACTTTGGGGAAGGTGCAAGGCCGTTTAACTTATAATCAGTTAGTGTATGGGCAAGAAACAAAACCCCAAAAAGATAACTCCAAAAAAGAAGGGGAAGTATGATACAACCCTAAAGATTAAAGCTACTCCCGATGAAGCATTAAAAGCCCTATTGCAATCTTCAATTAAGAAATCAAAATAGTTGTTTTAGTGAAACTGTAATTTTGTGGCAAAGCCCCACAAATGGACAGAAATCAAATCCGAAAGGATATATTGAACCTCGTTGATAGCAGCCCTTGTAATGATGTAGATTTAAAAGAAATAATAGAAAAACACGTTAGCGGATTAGATATAGAAGGCGAGAGGGAAGTTAGATGTTGTATTGAAAATGTAGTTACTGAACTAACAAAAAGCGAAGATGTTATCTCTGTTTCCAGCCACCATATAACAACTCGGTTAGCTGGTAAGTTTCCCGATAGTTCATGGGTTATTAGAAGCACTCATAAACGAGATGAAAAACTTGAAGCAAAAAAACAAAGCGAAAAACCACATATCCACATAGAAGGAGATGCAATCGGTTCTATGTTAGGGAATCAATCTTTTGATAAAGCTCTAATTAGCCCAGCAACACAAATACATAACAATATAAATGATAATAACCCTAAAAAAAGGTCTGTGTGGGAGGTTGCCGCTTGGGTTGCATCCATAGCCGCTGCTATAATCGCCGTATGGGAATTTTTAATCAAACGCTTCATTTAACCCCTCTCTCTTGTTCCCATTGGGTTGTGATTGCCCGCCAGCGGGGGATAATAATTACTCTATTAATCGAAGTAAATAAAACCATATTAATACAGAATAAATGTTGCTCATTGTCACCCGATGGCGGGGGAAGCAGATCAATATAAAGAAATGATCGAATGGGGGTGGATAAAGTTGAATAGACTTCTTGCTGCACAAGAGTGCGACGCAACTTAAGTTCAATAGAAATCCTATAGCTGGTCACAAAATAAAAATGCCTCATATTTCTAAGAGGCATTTATTAAAAGGACGAATGGTCTTTATAGAATTAATTGTTAGGACCGCCGGCATCAACCCAGCAGATAATAGAATTTTTTTGTGCAGTAGTTATGCTTCCTGTTTTCGGCATTGTTCCATTACCAACAGCAGTTTTAATTGTAACTCTTGCATTGAAAATTTGATTGTAGGTTAGCAACGGGCCGGGACCATTTGCACTGCCATTGCCATGGCAAGTAGCATCTGTTGCACAGCTTGATTGAATGATCGGATTAACATTAGCAGCAAAAGCACTTGCTACACCCGTACAATTTACAGAGCCGCCACCACCGCCTCCGCCACCGCCGCCTCCACCACCAGTGCCACCGCCGCTTTTACTGCATGATGCAATTAGAAAAAATGCTGCAAGAATAACCAGGATACTTTTTTTCATAAATATGTTTTTTCTGAGTGCGGGATTTTTTTATAGAATCGGTATTGGTAGAATAAAAGTTGCCATTGGTAACCATTTTTTATGCATAGAAAGTTAAAAAAAATAACCCGGCTCGCTTTATATGAGACGGGTTATTTTAAAAAACAATTTATTATTAAGCGATAGTTATATCCTTATCCAAATACACATCCTGTATTGCATTCAATATTTCCACACCTTCTTTCACAGGCCGTTGAAATGCTTTACGACCACTGATCAATCCCATACCAGCCGCTCTTTTATTGATCACTGCAGTTGTTACAGCTTCTGCCATATCACTTGCGCCTGATGAAGCACCACCGGAATTGATCAACCCTGCACGGCCCATATAACAATTAGCAACCTGGTAGCGACAAAGATCGATCGGGTGATCAGAAGTTAATTCAGAATAAATGCGTGGATCATTTTTGCCATAAGCAGATTCTTTTGAATTCAAGGCAAGATAACCACCGTTGTTCTCGGGTAATTTTTGTTTGATAATGTCGGCTTCAATAGTAACACCTAAATGATTTGCTTGTCCCGTTAAATCGGCGGATACATGAAAATCTTTTTCTTTTGTTTTGAATGCGGGATTTCTTAAATAACACCAAAGGATCGTTGCCATTCCAAGTTCATGCGCCATTTCAAATGCTTTACTTACTTCCTGTATCTGTCTTGCTGATTCATCACTTCCGAAATAAATTGTAGCACCAATTGCTGCTGCACCGAGATTCCATGATGCCTTTACAGATGCAAACATTATTTGATCAAACTTATTGGGATAAGTGAGAAACTCGTTATGATTAATTTTTACAATGAAGGGAATTTTATGAGCATACTTTCTGGATAAAAATCCTAAACCGCCATAAGTAGTAGCAACAGCATTACAACCGCCCTCAATTGCCAGCTTAATAATATTTTCAGGATCAAAGTAAATTGGATTTTTTGCAAACGATGCGCCGGCACTGTGTTCTATTCCCTGGTCTACGGGAAGAATAGACAGATAACCTGTATTCGATAGTCTTCCGGTATTGTACATCAATTGAAGATTCCGAAGTACCTGTGGGTTACGATCACTCTTTATCCAAATGCGATCTACAAAATCGGGACCTGGTAAATGAATTTTTTCTTTTGAAATTGTTTTGCATTCATGGTTCAACAAATATTCGGCTTTATCGCCAAGAAGTTCAGTGATCTTATTCGCTGCAACTGTAAGCATATACCTGGGTTTAATAGATTAATAATGAATTTATCAATGCTAACGACTGTTTGCAAAGGTAAGGGGCAACTATATACGAGTTGGGACAAAGGGAAAAAATTAACCTGGCGAAAACTCTGCTCTTTTTGCAACGATAACTCGTTGGAGTAACTGCACTTCGTTTTTCTTAGCATCATGTTCGATTTCATTTTGTCTGGATTTGAAATCAGTAAGTTCTTTTGTGCTTTTCACCAGCAGGTCAAACAATTCATCAATACAAAGTTTATTTAAATTGTCTTCAGTCATTATCAGAGCTTTACAATAAAATTGAACTTTGTTTAACAGATGATTGTTATATAATTTGTATAAAAGATTATATAATTCACATATTGTAATATAAAACAATTGAAAATTCAGAATGAATTTGTTGTGAGATCAAAAGATACTTACTTAAAACAAAAACTATCGGGTAATTGTGGATTTTTGAAAACCCTTTTTAGCACCTATTGCAGCCTGGATATTAAGGATCATTTCTTTTATGGCGACGCTTTTGAGACCTGAACCTTCTATTTTCAGTAATCGACTATACTCTGTTGTTTGTTTCGATAACATATCAATCAAGTCTGGTAAGTCTAATTCTTTTAATTCTTCTACAGTCGGAGGCATTAAAAACATAAATACAAAACCACAAGAATCATGCGACTACTTATTTTTGAAAAATTATTTATTAACTGTGTAATTAATTCCTCACTTCAACTAATTTGGAAAAATTAGTTGAAGTGTATCACAAAGATTTTTTATCCAAACAGATCGCTGCTGAGATAGCGATCGCCTCTGTCGCAGGTAATAAATACAATGACACCTGATTGAATTTCTTTAGCTAAACGAATGGCTGCAGAAGCGGCACCTCCACTACTCATGCCTGCAAAGATGCCTTCAACTTTTGCTAATTGTCGTGCCATTGATGTTGCTTCTGCCTGTGATACATCCATAACCCGATCAACTCTTTCGGGTTCAAAGATCTTAGGCAAATATTCTTTGGGCCATCTGCGTATTCCGGGAATAGATGATTCTTCTGTCGGTTGACAACCGATTATTTGTATTGCAGGATTCAATTCTTTAAAATAGCGGGAGCACCCCATTATAGTTCCTGTAGTTCCCATTGAACTTACAAAATGGGTAATGCTTTTATTGGTATCTCTCCATATTTCAGGACCAGTAGTTTTATAATGGGCTTTATAATTATCAGGATTAGAAAACTGGTTTAAAATAAAATATTCGCCAGTTGCTGCTTTTTCTTCTGCATAATCGCGACAGATCTCAATATTATCAAGCAATACCACTTTAGCGCCAAACGCTTCCATCGTCAATGTTCTTTCTTTAGTTGAAGTCGATGGCATCACCAGTTCAATATCGAGATCATATAATCTTGCGATCATTGCTAATGCAATGCCGGTGTTGCCACTTGTTGCTTCAATTAATTTGGAACCGGGTTTTATATCTCCTCTTTCCAATGCAGATCGGATCATATTCAGTGCAGGCCGATCCTTTACGCTGCCACCGGGATTATCACCCTCCAATTTTGCATACATCGTAACATTTGGGTTAGGATTTAATTTTTTTATTTCCACCATCGGGGTATTGCCAACCAGATCAATTATGCTTGCCATATCAGGATTTAATTTGTTCTACTACTTCAATATCCGGGCGGTGATAAACAGTAGAGCAGGAGGGAATACTTTTAGTGAGCCATACATTACCACCAATAATACTATTATGACCAATGATCGTTTCTCCCCCGAGAATAGTTGCGCCGGAATAAATGATAACATGATCTTCCACTGTTGGATGACGTTTTACTGACGCCATGGCTTTATCAACGCTTAATGCTCCTAATGTTACTCCCTGGTAAAGTTTTACATGATCGCCGATGATAGTTGTTTCGCCGATCACAATTCCTGTTCCATGATCGATAAAAAAATATTCACCGATCTCGGCGGCGGGGTGAATATCAATTCCTGTTTTTGAATGTGCATATTCAGTAATTATTCTTGGCAGTAAAGGAATATTCAGTACAAGCAATGCATGAGCAATACGATAAAAAGAGATCGCATAAAATCCGGGATAAGCTCTTATGATCTCAAATCTTGTTCTTGCTGCTGGGTCACCTGCTAACAACGCTTCAATATCTGTATTCAGGATTCTATATAATTCAGGAATGGTTTTAAAAAAATGATCAGCTTTATCTGTATTGCCGCTACCATTACATCCGCTTGTTGCATTCAATAATTTTATAAGTTCTGTTTTTAATTCGGCAAATATTATTTCTACTCCTTCAGGAGAAGAAACGTTTGTATCAGATTTTTCGGGAAATAAAAGACAGATGAGATCCAAAACCCATGTAGCAATTTGTTCATTCGGTGGTACTGTTTCGGTCTCTTTTTGTTGCTGGTAGATAAGTTTGTAAAATTCTTTTTCCATGCGGTTGGTTTAATAGCTATGCATGGTATAAAATTATCGTTTTTATCACACTAGTTTGGTAGACTGTTATATTAATTGTTTCCTAAATAAGGAAAAATGAATGCACGCAAAGGCGCAGAGGTGCAACGAGACTTGCTGTACCAGAATTTAAACTTTGCGCCGTGGCGCCTTTGCGTGAAATTAAATCTGAAATACTAAGCGTTCCTATTTATACAATTCAGGTCTTCGAAGGCTACCTCAAGACGCTTCACAAACGCTTCTTCGCCTTTACGCAGCCATACACGGGGGTCGTAATTCTTTTTGTTGGGTTTATCTTCTCCTTCCGGGTTTCCAAGCTGTCCTTGCAAATAGCCTTCGTGTTTTTTGTAATTATTCAACACACCTTCCCAAAAGGCCCATTGCAGATCGGTATCAATATTCATTTTGATGGCGCCATAACCAATTGCCTCACGTATCTGGTGCTGAGGAGAACCGCTGCCACCATGAAAAACAAAATAAACAGGTTGAGACCCGGTCTTTAATTCTTTTTCTATATAATCCTGGCTATTCTTTAAGATCACCGGACGCAATTCAACATTGCCTGGTTTATAAACGCCATGTACATTGCCAAATGCAGCAGCCACAGTAAACATTTTGCCAACCTTACTTAATTCTTTAAAGGCATAAGCAACATCTTCGGGCTGTGTATAGAGTTTTGAATTTTCTATATCGCTGTTATCAACGCCATCTTCTTCGCCACCAGTAACACCAAGTTCTATTTCAATCCCCATACCAAGTGGTTTCATACGTTTGAAAAATTCCACAGATGTATGAATATTTTCTTCAATTGGTTCCTCACTCAGGTCAAGCATGTGGGAACTAAAAAGTGGTTGTCCTTTTTCTTTGAAATATTGTTCGCCGGCATCTATCAATCCACTTATCCATGGCAACCATTTTTTTGCCGCATGATCGGTATGCAAAACAACAGGCACTCCATAATATTTTGCAACATTATGAATATGCAATGCGCCTGAAATACCGCCTGAAATATTTGCCTGCATTTTATCATTAGGCATTCCTTTGCCGGCAATGAACTGTGCACCGCCATTTGAAAATTGAATGATAACGGGTGAATTTACTTTTGCTGCTGTTTCGAGAACGGCATTGATAGTATTTGTTCCGATCGTATTTACCGCTGGTAGTGCAAACTGGTTTTTCTTAGCGTCGTTGTATAAAGTTTCCAATTCTTCGCCGAACAATACGCCGGCTCTGTATTTACTCATTTAGTTTTCGTTTTGTAATAATGATTTGTTGTTGTAGGCAAGTAATCGTTAAAGTGCCGCAAGATAATTGATTTAAACACACATAATCACGAACAAATGTTAGATGAGTGTTTCATTGTTGATAATGAAACGATAGTTGTTAATAATATTACTATGATTTATTTACCCAATGCCTGTATCACATCGTATTTCGTAACAATGTGATAATTCCCGGCTTCATCTTTACTCAATACGGCACCGTTTTCTTTATTGATAAGTGTACTTAGTTTTTCCACCGGCGTATTAAATTCAACAAGAGGGTAGGGTCGTTCCATTACAGTTTCAACTTTCGAATTTTTTATATCGGGATTAGAGAATACTTTTTGAAATAAACCATTTTCACTGATAGCGCCGATCGGCCCATTGCCATTCATAACAGGTATGTTTTCGATATCATATTTCTTCATCAGGTCAACAGCTTCAGCTACAGTTTGTGATGGCTCTATAGTAACTAACTTTTGTTTACCGCTGCGACTACTTATAATGTCTTTAAATGTTTTTACATCAAGGAAACCACGTTCGATCATCCATTGATCGTTGTATACTTTGGCTACATAACGACTACCATGATCATGAAATATGCAAACAACAAGATCATCTTTCTTCAATCGGTTTTTCAATTGCATTAATCCTTGTATACAACTGCCGGCGCTGTAGCCGCAAAAGATCCCTTCTTCTTTTGCTAACCTGCGGGCCATGATGGCGCCGTCTTTATCTGTTACCTGTTCAAAATGATCGATAACACTCATATCATAATTCTCAGGTACAAAATCTTCACCAAACCCTTCGCTGATATAAGGATGTACTTCATTCATATCAACTTCGCCTGTGCGGAAAAATTTTGTAAGTAAAGAGCCATAGACATCAATGGCCCATATTTGTATATTAGGATTTTTTTCTTTTAAAAACATCGCTGTTCCCGTAACAGTACCGCCGGTACCTGCTGTGCAAACAAGATGAGTGATCTTTCCATCGGTTTGTTTCCAGATTTCAGGGCCAGTAGATTCATAGTGAGCAAGACGGTTTGCAAGATTATCATATTGATTGGCGTGAAATGAATTTGGAATTTCTTTTGCCAGCCTTCTTGCAACAGAATAATAACTGCGTGGATCTCCAGGTTCAACATTGGTAGGACAAACAATTACTTCAGCGCCGACAGCTTTTAAAATGTCCATCTTCTCCTTACTCTGTTTATCAGTTGTTGTAAAAATGCATTTATATCCTTTTACAACCGCTGCAAGCGCCAAACCCATTCCGGTATTTCCTGAAGTACATTCTATAATTGTTCCACCGGGTTTTAATTTGCCTTCCTTTTCTGCTACTTCGATCATCTTTACAGCCATGCGGTCTTTAATAGAGTTGCCCGGATTAAAATAATCAACTTTAGCGGCCACAGTACAGGGAAAATCTTTAGTGATCTTGTTCAACTTTATCAACGGTGTATTGCCGATGGTTTCAAGGATGTTGTTTTTGATATCCATATTCATTGGTTAGAGAACAAAGTTACTTTTTTAAAAATAAAAGCCCCTCCTGGAAACAAGAAGGGCTTACCGGACTTAGTGATATATTATCACTAATCAACTTTAACAAAACGGGATTTTATTTATAATAAGTGGTTAGACTTGTTTTTGAAACTTCTTTCGCTTGTTGGCAAGAACCCTGTCTAACAAAACGAGGCCAAGTACTATATTCACCATCATAAAGACATTCACAAAATTATTGCTGAAGATCTTGCTATAGTCAACTTGTGAAAGCCGTGAAAAATCTATTGGAAGGTTCGAATTATCTGGCGAAGTCCATTTAACCTGTGCAAACCCATATACAACGAAAACAGCAACAAGGGTTATGAAAAAGCCCGCAATTCCCCAAATGACCTTTTTATTAATGTAGTTTTTAGTAGCCGGCGCAATATGATACTGTGCAATTTTCTCCATTACATTTTTTGTAAAACGCATGGAAGGTTGTTCCAATTCAGCAGTGCTCATCAATTGATGTACTTCAAGCAACTCATGATACTTGTTTTTCCATTCAAAATTGCTTTGCAACAGTTTTTCGACGCCAGCTCTTTCCTCGTTCGAAGAAATTCCGTCAATATAAGCCCACAGTTGCTGTTCGATACCTCCAGCCCCTAAAGGGGAGTTTTTATAATCATTATTCATATTAGCTCTAATTTCATCTACGTGATATAATATTTTTTTAACCTCATCCTAAGTCACTCCGCCTTGGGCGGAGGACAGGGGGTTACATTTCTTTTACTTCTTCACTAAAGTTCTTTTCCATTTTTTCTTTTAATCTCGTTCTTGCACGATGCAATCTCACTTTTACAGTATTTGTTTCAATCCGCAGTATCCTGCTTATCTCTTCAAGATTTTGCTCTGCTTTATAAAACAAAGTTATTACCTCCGCATCATCGGGACTTAGCATGGCAATAGCTTCATTCACCATATTCACTCTTGATTTTTGTTCAACCAGGTTTGCCCTGAAAGCCGAGTCCTTACTATCAGCCACTTCAAAGACTTTTTCGTTATCTAATGAATGGACATCCAGCTTCTTTTTTCTTAAAAAAGTAATCGAGGTGGTATTGGCAATTGTATACAGCCAGGTACTGAATTTCGACTCGCCCCTGAAATCAGCCAGCGAACGATAGGCTTTTACAAATACATCCTGTGCCACTTCTTCAGCGTCTTCACGACTTTTGATCATTCGTAACACCAGGGTAAAGACATAGCCCTGGTAACGGTTTACCAGTTCAGCGTAGGCGTTCTGCTCACCTTGCAGCACCCTGCTTATGATCTCATTATCACCAAGTCCGGTTGACATTCAATAATTAAGACTACTTGTCATACAATTTGGTTACACTAAGGTAGACCATATTATTATGGTAAATATAGTTGTAACCTGTCAACGCCTGTAGTAGTCATATTCTTTGTAAACAATTTTTAAAAAGTTCTTTTGAAGCTGTAACCGGGAGTAGAGACCGGTAGTCAAAGAGAACAGAAATAAATTAATTATAAAAATTACAGTTATGCCAGCAACAGCCGCTCTCTTCCTTATAGTAATGTTTGTAGGTTTCTTTGCCTGCGTTTTCGGGATCTATTATTTAACTACCCGAAGAAATCTTGCAATGATAGAAAAAGGAATGAACCCGAAAGAGTTCGCCAACAGACCAGCTCCATACAAAAACCTGAAATGGGCCTTATTATTGATCGGGGCAGGAGTAGGGTTGTTTGTAGCTTTTTTATTAGATACATACCTTCCTAATTCTACTATTAAAGAAGTATATGATGGACGTACTTATTATCACCATAATGATGCATTTGTAGCTGTTTATTTTTCCCTGATCGCTATTGGTGGTGGCCTGGGATTATTCGGTTCTTATAAAATGGAGAAAAAATGGTGGGACGAGAATAAAGAAAAACAATAAACGAGCATATATCTTTTTTCTGAAGCAATCCATTAAGTTGGATTGCTTTTCAATTTTTCCAAAACCTCCAACGCTTTTTTTATAGCAGGATCATCGCCGTTTATCACTTCATAATATCCTTTTGCTCTCCATTTGTACCTTGCCAGCTGTGCTTTTATTCTTTTTTGTAAATAGTCCTTGTCTGCCGGTGAAACTTCTCTCAAGTCGATACTGTCTTTCGCCGCATAAGCTACGAGTTCCTGCCACATATCTTCAAGATCATTATAGTGTGCAGTAAAATCCTGTGGCGTATTAAACTTATTTATTTCATCCATGTGACGGATATAATAAATATACATGAAATTACTTAGTGAGCCGCTTAAGTACAGTTTGGTTACATTTCTGTGCAAACTGCCGGTATCAAGGCCTACAAAATATTTAGGTGTGATACCACCGCCACCATACACCGTGTCGCCGCATTGGGTTTTATAGATTTTACCATTGATGACTTTTGAAGTATCAAGATGAGTCACTTCGCCATTTTCATAACGATCAGCAATTTCTTCTAAATACTTTTCTTTTCCACTTTGATAAGAACGTTGAATGCTTCTTCCTTTTGGTGTATAATATCTTGCAATTGTCAATCGAATAGCTCCTCCATCACTTAGTGAGTATTGTTCCTGCACCAAACCTTTGCCGAAAGTTCTGCGGCCTACAATAGTTGCACGGCACCAATCCTGTAAGGCACCGGCAAGCACTTCGCTGGCACTGGCAGAAAGTTCATCAACCAATACTACAAGACCCCCCTGTTCAAACAGGCCCGGAGTCCTGCATTTGTAGTCTATTCTTGGCACATTAGCTCCTTGTGTATAAACTACCAGCTTCTCATCATCTAAAAATTGATCCGCAATTGCTACAGCCTCTCTCATCAGGCCGCCGCCATTACCCCGAAGGTCAAGTACCAGGTTGCTGAGTTTATTTTTTTGCAAGGCTTCCAGCGATTGCATGAATTCTTCATAAGCAGTTTCTGAAAATTTATTCAGTTTAATATAGCCTGTTTTTTGATCAAGCATATAAGCCGCATCAATTGCCGGGATCGGGATAGTTCCTCTTGTTATCGATATTTCTTTCTGTTCGTTCTTTCTCAAAACCGTGATCTTTACTGGAGTTCCTCTTTCACCACGTATCTTCTTTTTTATCTCATCAGAGGAAATCGATGCGCCGGCAACATTTTCGTTATTTACTTTGATGATCTTATCGCCAACCTGCAACCCGGCTTTATCACTCGGGCCATCTGCAATTACATGCACTATATGTACTGTATCTGAAAAAATATTGAATTCAACACCGATGCCTTCAAAATTGCCGGCCAGGTCTTCGTTTACTTCCTGCAGGTTTGATGGAGGAATATATATCGAATGCGGATCCAAATGACCCATCATTTCATCAATTGCACTGCCCTGCAATGAATCAATGTTCACCGGGTCAACATAGCGTTGTCTAACCAGGTCCAATATCTGTTGTAAAGAAGTTTTTTTGTCTGCTTTAAAGAATCCTGTTCCTGAAGGAGTGTTCTCTCTTAATTTAAAACCAAAATACATTCCCCCGATCAGCACAATCGAAAAGATCAGCGGAAGCCATACTTGTAATTTTTTATTACCCATCGTTACCTGTTTCTTTGTATTTTAATGCAAAATAGAGAAAAGTTTCTGGTTGCTTGATTTCGCTTACCAGATATTGGTTCCAGATTTTTATAAATGATAGGTAAGAAATTTTAAAAGACATAACCAGTAACTGACAGCAAGCAACCAGCGGCCAGCACCCAACAACCAATGATCAAACTTATTTGCGACAGCGGCGCAACCAAAGCTGAATGGTGTCTTATAAACAATGGAAAAAGAAAAACCATTTTTACTCAAGGCATTAGCCCCTATTTTTTAAATACTGAACAAATAAAAAATTTATTACAGAAGGAACTGAAACCAAAACTTAAGAATATAAAGTTGATGAAATATTTTATTACGGAACCGGTTGCGCCAATCCGGCGAATGCCCGTTCGGTAAAAAAGGCTATTCAACTCGTTTTTACTCATACCAAAAAAGTTGAAGTGACGCATGACCTGATGGCCGCTGCAAGAGCCGTTTGCGGAAAGAAGAAAGGAGTTGTAGCCAACCTCGGTACCGGGTCTTTTTGCTGTTATTATGATGGGAAAAAAATCACTCAACAGATTCCGGGCATTGGTTATATACTGGGTGATGAAGGCAGCGGGGCTTACCTTGGAAAAAAAGTTATTCAATATTATTTATACGAAACATTTGATGATGATCTTCGGGCAAGATTTAATGCAAAATATATCACTAACAGGAGTGAGATCCTGGAAAATGTATATAAAAAACCACTACCTAACCGCTACCTTGCGTCCTATGCTATTTTCCTTGCTGAAAACAGGGGACATTATATGATCGATAATATTATTGAAGATGCGCTGAATGAATTTTTCTTTTATCATCTTTGCAAGTTTAGAGAATCATGGATAATACCCATTCACTTTGTAGGTAGTGTTGCGTTTGGTTTTAAGGATGTGTTGCAGCAACTTTGCAACACTTACGAATTTGAATTAGGCAGGGTGACTAAAAATCCGATGGAAGGATTGGTAGCATACCATAGTTAAACCCCCTAAATCCCCCTAAAGGGGGACTTTAGTAAGAGTTTGATCATTTGAAAATAAATTGATGAATATAAATTTGAATTTGAAAAAATGCTTCAGAGCTGAATTGAATTACTGAAGATTAAGGCCATCCGCCCCAGGCGGAAGGTTTGGAGGGTTTATTATGTCATTTGAACGAATTACAGAGCAGCCAAGTAACTACAGGCATCTTGATAAAATGTCGGTAGGAGAGTTATTAATTAGTATTAATAATGAGGATAAAACAGTTCCGTACGCAATAGAAAAAGCGATACCGCAGATCGAAAAATTGGTGGAAGCTGCAAGCGATAAAATGCTAAGTGGTGGAAGATTGTTTTATGTCGGAGCCGGCACAAGTGGCCGGCTTGGCGTTGTAGATGCCAGCGAATGTCCCCCGACTTATGGAGTCCCTTATGGATTAGTAAATGCTATAATTGCCGGCGGTGACAAAGCTATAACCATGGCCGTTGAATATGCAGAAGATAATAAAGAAGAAGGCTGGAATGATCTGGTGAAAAATAATATTTCGGACAAAGATTTTGTAATAGGTATTGCAGCAAGCGGTACGACACCTTATGTATTGGGTGCATTAGAAGGCTGTAATGCCCGTGGCATCCTTACAGGTAGTATTACTAATAATCCCGGTTCACCGTTAGCTATTGCTGCCGATTACCCGATAGAAATAGAGGTGGGGCCTGAGTTCGTGACTGGCAGTACAAGAATGAAAAGTGGCACTTCTCAAAAATTGGTGTTGAATATGATCTCAACAGCAATTATGATACAGCTTGGCCGGGTGGAAGATAATAAAATGGTGAACATGCAGCTTACCAACGAAAAGCTGGTTGACCGTGGCACCAAGATGTTGATGGAAAAGCTGAAAATGAAAAATTACGAGAATGCCAAGGAGCTGTTGTTGAAATTTGGCAGTGTAAAGAAAGCAGTAGAAAATTCTTCAAAATAACGAGTGTTATTCGTTTTCTTTTTTATCTTGTATGCCTAACGGTTCAGTAGTGAAATCACATCGTTTACATATCGTTTCTTCTATGGCATATGATGCTTCATTTGCCATTACCACTACAACTACAACAATCCGCTAAGCGGATTGTAAATTACCATATCAACAAACGGGCATAAGCTGTAAACGACTAAGGTCGCTTTTAAATAACTTTATCAAATCACATCAATAAAATAATATGCAGGTTTTAAAATTCGGCGGTACATCCGTAGCCAATGCTGAAAATATTTCGAAAGTAATTGCCATTGTAAAGAACACAATCAAAAAAGACCTGCCTGACCGGCAGGCAGGTAAGACAATTGTAATTGTTTCTGCGCTTGGCGGGGTAACAGACCTATTGATTGATGCTGCTACCTTAGCTTCCGCAGGCGATGAAACTTATAAGGATAAATTACTGGTGATCGAGCAAAGACACCTTGAAGCAGTAAAGCAATTAATTCCTGTTGCCCAACAAAGTCATCTGTTAAGTTTGGTAAAAAAGAGTTGCAATGAAATTGAAGACATCTGCAATGGTATTTTTTTATTAAGAGAATTAACGCCAAGAACAAAAGACAGGATCAGCAGTTATGGCGAATTGATCTCTTCGCAAATTATTGCGGCAAAATTTAATTCTGATGGAATTGCTGCAACATGGAAAGATTCCCGTGAATTGATCCTTACCAATTCTTTTTTTACTGCAGCCGAAGTTGAATATGCTGAAACAAATAAGAAGATAAATGAATATTTTAAGACGCAGTCCTCTTCATTATTTATTTTACCTGGTTTTATTGCAGCTGATAAAAACAATGTCACCACTACACTTGGTCGTGGAGGTTCTGATTTTACAGCAGCTATAGTTGCATCTGCAGTAAAAGCAAGCGTTCTGGAGATCTGGACCGATGTAAGCGGTATGATGACTGCCGATCCACGGCTTACGAGCAATGCCCGTATCATTCCACATATTTCTTACCAGGAAGCAATGGAGCTTTCACATTTTGGCGCCAAAGTAATTTATCCGCCAACGATACAACCTGTAATGAGTTTGGGAATTCCCGTTTGGATAAAAAATACTTTTATCCCTGCAGATGAAGGAACATTGATCGAATCCGTGTCAACAAAAAATGGGAATATCGTAAGAGGGATATCAAGTATCAACAATATTGTTTTGATAAGTTTGGAAGGAAGCGGTATGATCGGTATTCCTGGTTTTTCAAAAAGATTATTTGAAGCGTTGAGCAATGAAAAGATAAATGTTATCCTGATCACACAAAGTTCATCTGAGCATTCTATTTGTGTTGGTATCGAAGCGGCTTCGGCTCAAAAAGCAAAACATGCAGTTGATACTGCTTTTGTAAATGAAATTGCTTTACAAAAAGTTGAGCCGCTAAAAATCGAAATTGATCTTTCCATTGTGGCTTTGGTTGGAGAAAATATGAAAAGTCATCCTGGTATTAGTGGCCGTATGTTCAGTGCCATGGGAAGAAATGGTGTGAATATTCGGGCAATTGCGCAAGGTTCATCAGAGAAAAATATTTCAGCTGTAATTGCTACAAAAGATGTAAAAAAAGCGATCAACGTTTTACACGAAGAGTTTTTTGAAACAACATATAAGCAAGTCAATTTATTTATTGTAGGCACCGGCAATGTTGGTAAAAAATTATTGGGGCAATTGCAAAAGCAGCTTGAGTTTTTGCAAAAGCAAATGAAGCTGGTGGTAAATGTAGCCGGCATTTGTAATAGCAGGAAAATGCTGATTGATGAGAATGGCATCAAACTTTCTCAGTGGGAACAAAAGATAAGTGAGGGGAAGAATGCAGATATACAACAATTCGTTAATGAGATCATCGAACGTAACCTCCGTAATTCCATTTTTGTTGATATTACAGCAAGTGATCTCGTTGCAAATGTTTATGAGCAATTATTAAGAAAAAGCATTTCTGTTGTTGCTTGTAATAAAGTAGCGGCCTCATCTTCTTATGATAATTATAAAAAACTAAAAGACATTGCAAGAGAATTCAATTGCCATTTTCTTTTTGAAACAAATGTTGGTGCAGGTCTTCCTGTTATCGCTTCGCTAAATGATCTGCTCAATAGCGGCGATAGAATTCACCGGATAGAGGCGGTGCTTAGTGGTACATTAAATTTTGTTTTTAATAATTATGATGGTAAAAGAAAATTTGCAGAGGTGGTAAAGCAGGCACAGGATGAAGGTTATACTGAACCGGATCCGCGACTTGATCTAAGTGGCACTGATGTAATGAGAAAAATTATGATCCTGGCCAGAGAGGCCGGTGAGAAAATTGAAATGGATGAGATCAGTAATAATTCATTTATGCCCGAATCATGTATGAAAGGAACAGTAGATGATTTTTATGTGGCGATGGGAAAAGAGGAAGAGCATTTCAAAAAGATCTATGAAAAAGCAAATGCAGCAGGATGTAAATTAAAATTTGTTGCTTCTTATAATGAAGGCAAGGCGTCTGTTGGACTGCAGCATATAGATCCGAAGCATGACCTTTATCATTTGTATGGAAAAGATAATGTAGTATTGTTTTACACTGATCGCTATAAAGAACAGCCTATGGTGGTAAAAGGAGCAGGAGCTGGTGCAGAAGTTACTGCCAGTGGTGTGTTTGCCGATATTTTAAGAGCCGTAAAAATGTAACCCACTGTCCCCCTAAAGGGGGAACTTAAATTTAAAAATAACTATCGTTTGAAAAGCTTGAAATTTGAAATTGATAACTGTTTCACCAACATTAGTTCTTCGATTGGGCTTTTGTTGCGTTGCATCCTTATGCTTTCAGTAATTCTATTCGCCAATGAGTAAGGTTAATCAATACTCCCCTTTAGGGGTTGGGGGTGTCACAGTACATTCCCCCGGCACAGTAGCAAATCTTGTTTGCGGGTTTGATATTCTTGGCCTCGCATTGAATGCACCTTATGATGTGATGACTGCAAAATTATTGGATGAACCGAAAGTAATTATTCATAACAAAGACAACTTCAATTTGCCCACTGACGCAGAAAAAAATGTAGCCGGGGTTGTATTGTTATCGATAATGGAAAGAATGAATAATGAAATTGGTTTTGAAATTGAGATTGAAAAACATATCAAACCCGGCAGCGGTATCGGAAGCAGTGCTGCAAGCGCAGCCGGTGCATCAGTAGCAGCAAACTATTTGCTCGGAAATATTTTTTCAAATGATGAACTGGTTCAGTTTGCAATGAATGGCGAGAAACTGGCTTCCGGAGTAAAGCATGCTGATAATATCGCTCCCTGTATTTTCGGAGGCGTAAGTTTGATACGTTGTATTCATCCGCTTGATATTGTTTCTATTTCATCACCTGATCTTTTTGTAACAGTTGTTCATCCACAAATAGAAGTAAGAACTTCTGATGCCAGACAAATACTCCGTCAACAAATTTTATTGAAAGATGCGATACGTCAGTGGGGAAATATTGCCGGCCTTGTAACCGGGTTTTTAAAAAATGATCTTGAACTTATTGGCCGTTCACTCGAAGATGTGATCATTGAGCCAGTCCGCAGCATTCTTATCCCGGGATTTGATGAAGTGAAAACAAAATGTAAAGAAGCGGGGGCATTAGGTGGTGGCATTTCCGGTTCTGGTCCTTCAGTATTTATGCTCAGTAAAGATGAAGCCACTGCAAAGAATGTAGAGTCAGTAATGAAAGATGTGTATAATAAGATCGGTATTGATTACAATACTTATGTGACCACGATTAATAAAAAAGGGGTGGAGATAGTGAATGGTGAATAGTGAATGGTGAATTGAAGGAGAATTATCCTGGTATTTAAACAAAGCTAATTCGACGATAGGGAGACTTAATAAATATTATTAATTAACAAACTAAGTTCCCCCTTTAGGGGGACAGGGGGTATGAAATACTATAGTACAAATAAAAATTCCGAGAGAGTTTCATTTAAAGAGGCAACGATCAAAGGGCAGGCGCCTGATAAAGGATTATACTTTCCTGAAATGATCCCGCAGGTGGATAAGAGTTTAATTGATGGCATCGAAGAGCTTTCAAATGAAGAAATCGCCTTTCGTGTTATCAAACCTTATGTTGACAATGAAATAACTGATGATGATCTTTTTAAAATAGTAAGTGAGACAGTAAATTTTTCTATTCCACTTGTAAAAGTTAGCGACAATATTTTTTCGCTTGAACTTTTTTATGGGCCTACACTGGCTTTTAAGGATGTTGGCGCAAGATTCATGAGTCGTTGTCTTGGTTATTTCATCGGTCGGGACGCTGAAAGCGGTCTGACCGATAATAGTAAAGTAACTGTGTTGGTTGCTACTTCGGGTGATACAGGCGGGGCAGTCGCTAATGGATTTTATGATGTTCCGGGTGTCGATGTAATTATTCTTTATCCTTCAGGTAAAGTAAGCCCTGTGCAGGAAAAACAATTGACTACTCTTGGAAAAAATATCCATGCATTGGAGATCGAAGGCAATTTTGATGATTGCCAGCAAATGGTGAAACAGGCTTTTGTTGATGAGGATATTGATCAAAAACTATTTCTTACTTCTGCTAATTCTATCAATGTAGCCCGTTGGTTGCCGCAACAATTCTATTATTTTTTTGCATACAAACAATGGGCGGAAAAAAATCATCCCCCAGTCATTTCTGTTCCAAGCGGGAATTTTGGAAATGTCTGTGCAGGTATTCTTGCTAAACAATCTGGCTTGCCGGTTCGTCATTTTATTGCCGCCTGTAATGTAAATGATACTGTAACAGAGTATCTAAAGACAGAGATCTTTCAGGCACAAACCGCAGTACCAACACTTTCAAACGCAATGGATGTCGGCAATCCAAGTAATTTTATCCGAATCCTGGAAATATTTCATCATCAATTCCCTGATCTGGCGAAAAATCTTTCATCATACAGCATCAGCGATGAGGAAACAATAGCAACAATTAAAGAAGTGTATGAACAAACAAAATATACTTTAGATCCTCACGGCGCGGTAGGTTATTTATCACTTAAAAGATTTTTGCAAACGCATCCAGGCAGGAAAGGAATATTTCTTGAAACGGCTCACCCCGTAAAATTTCCGGATGCAGTAGAGAACGCCACCGGGAAAAAAATTGAACCGCCTTTTTCAATCAGTTCAATAATGAAGCTTGAAAAGAAAAGTATAAAGATGAATGCATCTTACGAATCATTTAAGAATTTTCTATTGGATTAACCAGCATTTCTTCAATTATTTTTTCACAATTTTATTTATCAACTTTTAAACTTTTCTATACCTAAATTTTAATTGTTGCTGATGTATCTTTGCAGTGAAGTTTTTGTGTATGCATAATATTGAACCTTTTTATAACTGGCGGCATATTTATGTAAGTGAGGAAGATCAGCGTTCTCCCTTTTATGGCCAGACACATTCCGAGTTTGAATTTACCCAGACCGTATATAATTATTATATCCATCCTCAATGGGATGAATTTGGCAGCCGCACACTTTACATGAAAGTGCTGATAGCTGATTATGAAGAAAAATATGCCATCATGGAACTAATAGGCGAATGGAATGATGCGATCGAAAACGATATAATGATCTTGAAACGGGAGGTGATCGATGTTTTTGAGTTGCAGGGAATCAATAAATTCATATTGATCGCAGAAAACGTTTTAAACTTTCACAGCGGCGACAGGGATTATTATGAAGAATGGTATGAAGAAACTTCTGATGAGCATGGTTGGATCGTAGTGTTGAATATGCCCGAAGCTACACAACATGATTTTAAAAAAGCAAGACTAAACCGCTATCTCGAATTAATGGAACTTCCAGAGTGGCGAACCTATAAACCTTTCCATCTGTTTAAAAAGATCGATGCTGTAGAACAGGCACGATTGCCGGGCTGAGAGTTATTGGATAAGGTTATTTGTTATATATCTCAATATAACAGGGCAGCTATTTTTTCTTTTTATCAATCAAAAAGCCATTTATTACAACCTTAAACTTTTCTAAGAAGTTTGACATTCCGATAGTATTTTTGCGGCCGGAAAATAGTTACATCTAAACTACTCAGATAATATGAATTGGTCCCAGTTGTTTACTTCTTCGATAGGCAAAAAGATTGTGATGGGTGTGACGGGTTTGTTTCTTGTTTCTTTTTTGGTTGTGCATGTGAGTGTTAATGCCTGCATTTTTAAAGATGCTTTTGATAGCACTGATGATGGCGATATGTTCAATCGTGCCGCGCAATTTATGGCCAGAACAGTTGTAATACGCATTATGGAATTTGTTTTGTTTGCAGGGTTCTTTATTCATATTATACAGGGACTCGCTGTTGAATTTCAAAACAGGGCGAAAAGAAAAAAAGGCTACGAAATAGATCTTGGTAATCGTGGCAGCAAATGGTATAGTCGTTCAATGGGTTTACTCGGCACTATTCTATTACTGTTTCTTCTTCTTCATTGGTGGCATTTCTGGATCCCATCAAGATTTACACATGCTGGATTGGAAGAACCTAAACTTTTATCAAATGGATTTATTGGTCATGATATGTTCCGGTTAATGAAAGCTACGTTCAGCGAATGGTGGATAGTGATCGTTTATATTATCGGCTGTATTTCGCTTGCATGGCATCTTATGCATGGTTTTCAAAGTGCATTCAGAACATTGGGCTTGCATAATAAAAAGTATTTGGACATGGTAAATGCATTTGGCGTCGGGTTTTCAATTATCGTTCCGTTGATCTTTGCATTAATGCCGCTTTCATTCAAATTGGGATGGATTGGCTAGTGTGACAATGTGCTAATATGTCCCGATTGCTATCGGGATGAAAATGAGCAAATGAGTTGAACAGTTCTTTATTTGATTTTAATTATGAGCTAGGCAACATTACTACTATGTTGCTATTGTTGCATAGTTTACCCAGAGCGTAGCGAAGGGCACTCTTGTACTCCATCAAGTTTCTTGTACATAAGAGATCGAACAAAAGAAATGTTCATTATCTCCCGCTGGCGGGGACCGGATGTTCGAACAAGAAAATTTCGAGTGGGGGTGGACAAAAAGCTGAATACCTGCCTGCCGGCAGGGAATTACAGAACGTACAAGTGAGTGACACAAGGGAAGAGGATAAGAATTACTGAAGTTCATAAACAAAAAATATTTTAACCATCAGACCGCTTTCAGCATTCCGATGAAAATAATAAACGATAACGTTTTTATGCTTGACGCAAAAATTCCACAAGGAGTTCCTTTAGACGACAAATGGACTTATTACAAAGGTCACTGCAAACTGGTGAACCCGGCGAACAAACGCAAACTTGAAGTAATTATAGTCGGTACCGGGTTGGCCGGCGCATCAGCAGCCGCATCATTAGGAGAATTGGGTTACTCAGTAAAAGCATTTTGTTTCCAGGACTCTCCGCGTCGTGCACACTCAATAGCTGCGCAAGGCGGCATCAATGCAGCAAAGAATTATCAGAATGATGGTGATAGTGTGTTCCGTTTATTTTATGACACCATAAAAGGTGGCGACTATCGTGCAAGAGAAGCAAATGTTCATCGTTTGGCAGAAGTAAGTACAAATATTATTGATCAATGCGTGGCGCAGGGTGTTCCATTTGCAAGAGAGTATGGTGGCTTATTAAGTAATCGTTCATTCGGAGGCACCCAGGTACAAAGAACTTTTTATGCTGCAGGGCAAACCGGTCAGCAATTATTGATCGGCGCCTACCAGGCATTGGAAAGACAAGTAGCATTGGGTAATGTAAAAATGTATAGTCGTCATGAAATGCTCGATGTAGTTTCGATTGAAGGAAAAGCAAGAGGAATTATATGTCGCAATTTGGTGACTGGAGAATTAGAAAGATTTTTTGGACATGCAGTATTGCTTTGTACCGGTGGTTATGGAAATGTTTTTTATTTAAGTACAAATGCAATGGGTTGTAATGTAACGGCTGCATGGAAAGCACATAAAAAAGGCGCATGGTTTGGCAATCCTTGTTTTACACAAATTCATCCGACCTGTATTCCGGTAACTGGTGATCATCAAAGTAAGCTCACATTGATGAGTGAATCATTAAGAAACGATGGCCGTATTTGGGTGCCGAAGAAAAAGGGTGATAATCGTAAACCAAATGAAATTCCTGAAGAAGAAAGAGATTATTACCTGGAAAGAAGATATCCTGCCTTCGGAAATCTGGTGCCGAGAGATGTTGCATCAAGAGCTGCAAAAGAAAGATGTGATGCCGGCTATGGAGTCGGTACTTCAAAGCAAGCTGTTTATTTGGATTATGCCGATGCAATCAAAAGATATGGTCATATTGAAGCAGGAAAACAGGGTTTGCAAAATGCCGATGAGGCAACGATCATTAGACTTGGAAAAGAAGATGTGAAAGAAAAATATGGTAATCTCTTTGATATGTATGAAAAGATCACCAGTGAAAACCCTTATGAAGTGCCAATGAGAATTTATCCTGCAGTGCATTATACGATGGGCGGTTTGTGGGTGGATTATGAATTGATGACAACTGTTCCGGGTTTGTATTGTTTGGGTGAAGCAAACTTTTCTGATCATGGCGCAAATCGTTTGGGTGCATCTGCATTGATGCAGGGATTAGCTGACGGATATTTTGTGATCCCTTATACAATAGGTAACTATTTGTCTGATGAAATAAGAACAAAGAATATTCCAACAGATCATCC